>Ga0182024_10008183_pt1 | contig 22189 bp, 20 predicted proteins | sample P32metaG_FD_120480 | JGI IMG/M metagenome (GOLD analysis project Ga0182024, IMG submission 120480) | Permafrost microbial communities from Stordalen Mire, Sweden - P3-2 metaG (Illumina Assembly) | ecosystem: Environmental > Terrestrial > Soil > Wetlands > Permafrost | place: Sweden: Stordalen...
ACGTCTAATTGAGCTAGCTGCTAAAAGCAGGGAATCATTTCGCCGGATTGGAAACATTGCAACCAGCCTCGAAAACGGAGAAGAAATAATCTCAAAAATGGGAAAATCCATCGCATCCTCTGGGGAGTCCAACACATCTAAACATTGACAACGGTCCACTCAAGTCTTAGCATAGTGGTTGGCGCAATCGTTTAGGTATTGATTATAAAGCACTTAGTTTAGGAGGAATGTGTTATGGCAAAGATTATCGGAATTGATTTGGGAACTACCAATTCCTGCGTGGCCGTTATGGAGGGCGGCGAGCCTAAAGTGATCCCCAATGAAGAAGGCGGGCGTACTACGCCTTCCGTGGTCGGATTTACGAAAACGGGTGAGCGCCTCGTGGGGCAGGTGGCCAAGCGGCAGGCGATTACCAATCCGGAGAACACGGTTTATTCGATCAAGCGCTTCATGGGACGCCGCTTCAACGAAGTTACGGAAGAGATCAAGATGGTGCCCTACAAGGTGGTGCAGTCGGGGGACCACGTCGCCGTGCTGGCGCAGGGCAAGGAATACACGCCTCCGCAGATCTCGGCACTGATTCTGCAGAAGCTCAAGAAGGCAGCGGAAGATTATCTCGGCGAGAAAGTGACGGAAGCTGTCATCACTGTTCCGGCGTATTTCAACGACGCACAGCGCCAGGCAACCAAGGACGCAGGCCAGATCGCCGGCCTCGATGTGAAACGCATCATCAATGAGCCGACCGCGGCAGCGCTGGCGTACGGCCTCGATAAAGTAAAGGACGAGACCATCGCCGTCTATGACTTCGGCGGCGGCACCTTCGATATTTCGATTCTGGAAGTCGGCGAGGGCGTGATTGAAGTTAAAGCCACCAATGGCGACACGCATCTCGGCGGCGACAACCTGGATCAGCGTATTGTCGATTGGCTCATCGACGAATTCAAGAAGAATGAGGGCCTTGACCTGCGCGGCAAGGGCAACGAAATGGCATTGCAGCGTCTGCGTGACGCGGCGGAGCGGGCAAAGATCGAGCTTTCGACCACCATGGAGACCGAGATCAATCTGCCATTCATCACGGCCGATGCCAGCGGACCGAAGCACCTCGTGCAGAAGCTGACGCGGGCCAAGCTCGAAGGCATGGTGGAAGACATCATTCAGCGCTCGGTTGGCCCGTGCAAGCAATGTATGAAGGATGCAGGCATCGAAGCCAACAAGATCAACGAAGTAGTGCTGGTTGGCGGACAGACGCGCATGCCGCGCATTCAGGCATTGGTGAAAGAGTTGTTCGGACGCGAAGGCCACAAAGGCGTGAATCCCGACGAAGTGGTTGCGATCGGCGCAGCGATTCAGGGTGGCGTACTGGGCGGTGAGGTGAAAGATCTGCTGCTGCTCGATGTGACTCCGCTGTCGCTGGCGATTGAAACGCTGGGCGGCGTGGCGACGCCGATGATCCCGCGCAACACGACGATTCCGACCAAGAAAACGGAAACGTTCTCGACCGCGGCCGACAGCCAGACTTCGGTTGAGGTCCACGTGCTGCAGGGTGAGCGTCCCTTGGCGGCGCAGAACCGGACTCTGGGCAAGTTCCATCTGACCGGAATTCCGCCAGCTCCCCGCGGCGTGCCGCAGATCGAAGTAACGTTCGACATTGACGCCAACGGCATTCTGAACGTGACCGCGAAAGATACGGCCACGCAAAAGGACCAGAAGATTACGATCACGTCGTCTTCCGGCTTGTCCAAGGAAGAAGTCGAGCGCATGGCGAAAGAAGCCGACGCGCACGCGGCGGAAGATAAGGCGCAACGCGATCTGATAGACGCCAAGAACCAGCTCGACAGCATGGTCTACAACATCGAGAAGATGCTACGCGAGCAGGGCGATAAGATCTCCGGCTCCGAACGCGGAGACGTCGAAAACGCGGTGGCCGACGCGAAGAAGGCGCTGGAGTCGAATGACAAGGCGACCATGGACAAGGCGCGCGAAACCCTGACTACAGCTTCGCATAAGCTGGCGGAGCAGATGTATAAGGCCGCTCAGCCGACGCCGGGGGCGCAAGCTGGTCCGGGCCCGTCTGCCGGTGCACAACCCGGTGGTGACGGACAGAGCCAGAAGAAAGATGAGGGCGTGATCGACGCCGAGTACGTGGATGTAGAAGACAAGAAGTAAGCTGTCGGCTCTTAGCTCTTAGCTTGAAAACTTTGTGGCGCGGGCGCTCTTGCCCGCGTCACAAGTTTGTAGCGCGATCAGAAAGATGGGGGAGGCCTGAAGTGGATTTTCAAGTGAATGGGGAAACGTATTTTCTAAGCCTTGCCGAGGACGAGAGGCGATGGGAAGTGTTTGTGTCGACCGAAACCGGAGCGCGGCCGCTCACGGTTTACGAGGATGTGCCAGAATTCAAAAGTTTCGCGGTCGTGTTTGAAGATAAGAAGAAGCGCCGGATTCCAAACTAATTTGTCATCTGAGCGTTAAGCATGGCCGAAGTTTCAGCATCGGCAGTTTCGCTCAGATGACAGACGGTTCTAATGGCAACCACCACCAAAAAAGATTATTACGAGATTCTGGGCGTGAAGAAGTCGGCTTCTGCCGATGAGATCCGCAAGGCATTTCGCAAGCTGGCGCGCAAGTACCATCCCGACGTCAATCCTGGGGACAAGTCAGCCGAAGAGAAATTCAAGGCTCTTTCCGAAGCCAACGACGTTCTCAGCGATCCTAAAAAACGCAAGATTTACGATCAGGTGGGGTTCTATTCCGACAACATTGATCCCGCAACCGCAGAAGCTTATGCGCGTTCAGGCGGTGGTGGGACTGGCGGCGCAGGGTTTCCTGGCGGCTTCCCCGGCGGAGGTCAGGACGGTGGACAAGGCGTTCCTTTCGATTTCGGCGGGTTTGATTTTTCTGACATCGTCGATAATGCTCAGCGCGGTCGCCGGAGCGGCAGCAGCGGTGGTGGTGGCAGCAGCTTTCGCGACATCTTCGGAGGAATCTTCGGCGGCGGTCGCGGCGGCGCGCCTGCAGAAGTCGGTCCCGAGCCCGGCACCGACCTGGAATATCAAGTCAACGTTCCTTTCTGGACGGCGATTCGCGGCGGTGTGATGCGCCTGAATATTACGCGCCAGGATGTCTGCTCGAATTGCAACGGGCAAGGTTTTCTGGAAGGTCCGGGCAAGTGTCCGGAATGCCACGGAACCGGACAGATCACGCAAACCGGCGGGCGCATGAAGTTCAACGTGCAGTGTCCGCGCTGTCACGGCACTGGCAAGAACCTCACAACCTGTCCCACCTGCCACGGCGACGGCACGGTTTCGAAAACCGAGCCGCTCGAGGTGCGAACCAAGGCCGGGACGCGCGACGGGCAGCGCATCCGCATTCCGGGGAAGGGCAATGCCGGAGCTCACGGCGGGCCGCCGGGAGACCTGTACGTGATTATTCGCACCGAACCCCATCCCATCTTCCGCCGTGATGGCGATGACATCTATCTGACGGTGCCGGTGAGCGCGACCGAAGCGGCGCTGGGCGCGAAGATTGAGGTGCCGACAATCGATGGCCGAGCGCTTCTGAAGATTCCTCCCGGAACCCAGTCCGGGCAAAAACTTCGCCTGCGGGAGAAGGGCGTACCTTCGGCCACGAAAGAAGGTGCCCGGGGCGACGAAATTGTCGAAGTCACGATCACCATTCCGATGCCGCACGATGAGCGCACGAAGGAACTGCTGCGCGAACTGGCGAAGTTAAATCCAGACGATCCGCGAGCGGAGTTGTGGACTAAGGTCTAATGGCAGGTGCCGTCCAGATTAGTTGACTCAGTCAACTAATTTGATACACTGCCCGCATGGCAACCTCCGGCGGAAGTTTCGCCTCACCCATCCCGAACGATCCTGTACATTCCGTTCGTCGCTTTAACCGCTTCTACACGCGACAGATTGGCGTTCTTCAGGAGCATCTGCTGCACAGCCAGTTCTCGCTTACTGAGGTCCGCGTCCTGTACGAACTCGCGCACCGCAAACAGCTCACTGCCGGAGAACTTTGCCAGGATCTCGGCCTGGACCCCGGATATCTAAGCCGGATGCTGCAGAACTTCCTATCCCATGGATGGATCACAACCGCACCATCTCGCCAAGATCGGCGAAAGGTGTTTCTCGCGCTCACGGCTAAGGGGCGAAAGGTGCTTGCGCCTCTTGAACAGAGGTCGAGCGACGAAGTTTCGGCGATTCTCAGCAGGCTCTCTCCTGTTCAGCAGGGCAAACTGCTATCTGCCATTCACGATGTAGAAAGCGTGTTGACGCTTTCGCAACAGGTTTCAGCGCCCTACGTCCTGCGACCGCATCGCCCCGGCGACATGGGTTGGGTGGTTCAGAGGCACGGTGCCCTGTATTGGCAGGAATACGGGTACGACGAGCGTTTCGAAGCTCTCGTCGCAGGAATTGTGGCCGAGTTTATCGAGAAACTCGATCCTGCCCGCGAGCGCTGCTGGATCGCCGAGAAGGATGGAGAGAATGTGGGTTCAGTCTTCCTGGTGAAAAAATCCCAGTCAGTAGCCAAGTTGCGCTTGCTGCTGGTAGAACCGTCCGCTCGCGGGCTGGGTATTGGAAAGCGCCTGGTTGCGGAGTGCATTCGGTTTGCTCGAGAAGCGCGTTACAAGAAAATCATGCTGTGGACCCAGAGCGAACTCGCCGCCGCGCGTCATCTCTACCAGTCTGCCGGCTTCGAGTTGGTCGCAAAGGAAAAGCATAGGAGCTGGAGGCGCAAAGATCTGATCGCGGAAATCTGGGAATTGAAGTTCTGACAGATGCTCTAAGAGCATTACCTCCGTGCTCGGCGGTTGCTCACGAAATTTTTTAATAATCTTTAAAAAAATCTTGCATCTGTGGAAATTTCCCGTAATCTCACAATTGCGAACTAACTTCGCCGAAATGCCCGGGAATCGCAGTGACCCAGGAGCCGCGAGCAGTACGTCTTTTCAGAAGATGCACTTCAGAAGAGACACCAGGGAGACGCGGTGGTGAGAGTGAGTCGCTGGAGGAGGAAGACATAGAAATTGGCAACAGCTAGCGCTCCGCGTCGACAAATCGGAACTTCCCAGCCTCTCGCCGCCGTACCCAATCGGAAGCCGATCGCCCCCAAACAGTTCGTTCGCCTCACGTTGTGGCCCCTGGTCGCCGCCACCTTCTTTATGGTGTCGGGTGGAACCTATGGCACTGAAGACATCGTGCACGGCGCCGGTTACGGACGCGCGATTCTGATTCTGCTCATCACCCCCTTACTCTGGAGCCTGCCGACGGCTTTCATGATCGGCGAACTTTCGAGCGCTCTGCCGTTTGAAGGCGGTTACTACGCCTGGGTGCGCCGCGCTATGGGCGACTTCTGGGGATTTCAGGAAGCGTGGCTCTCGCTGGTTGCGTCCATTTTCGACATGGCGATTTATCCCACGCTGTTCGTGGTCTACCTGACCCGCATGTTTCCGTGGTTTCAGCAAAACAGTCGCGGATGGTGGGTCGCGCTGGCGGTGGTAGTCGTGTGCGCGCTGCTAAATATTGCCGGAGTGAAAGTAGTGTCGCTCACGTCGCTGTGGCTCTTCCTCGCTCTTTCGGCTCCGTTCGCAATTATCGTGGTGATGGCGCCCTTCAAACTTGGTGCGCTCGCCAATGCCGTGACCAAGCCAACCACTTCAACCGTGGACATTCTCGGCGGCCTGCTCATCTGCATGTGGAACTACATGGGATGGGACAATGCCTCAACGATTGCAACCGAGGTCGAGCGCCCGCAGCGGACTTATCCGCGCGCGATGCTGGTCGCGGTTGCCATTGTAGCCGCGAGTTATGTGCTGCCTTTCGCGGCAATGTGGATGACCGGCCTGAAGGCTACGGCGTGGGAAACCGGCTCGTGGGCTGACATCGCCGCATTAATCGGCGGTCCACTTCTTCGCGTCGGCGTGGTGCTCGGCGGCATGATGAGCGCCTTTGGCATGTTCAACGCTCTCGTCATGAGCTATTCCCGTCTGCCTTTGGCCATGGCGCAGGATGGCATGCTTCCCGGCGTCTTCGGCAAACTGCAGAAAAAATCGCGGGCGCCTTGGGTCGCCATTGTCGCACTCGCCATCGGATGGGGAATGTGCTTGGGCCTGGGCTTCGCCCGGCTGGTCACGCTCGACATCCTTCTTTACGGCGCCAGCCTCCTGCTGGAATTCATGGCGCTGGCCGTGCTGCGCTTCCGCGAACCAGAACTGGCGCGTCCTTTCCGCGTGCCGGGCGGCCTGTTTGGAGCGATTGCCATCGGCATTCCACCCATGCTGCTGCTGGGCTTTTCGGTCATCCGTAGCGAGCATGAACAAATCTGGAATATGAGTTCGTTTAGTTTCGGGATGACCCTGATCGCGGCGGGCTTCGTGGCCTATGCGGTCAATCATCTGCTGAAGCCAGCAGGCTGGACGACGAAGCCGGAAGAAAAACCTCAGCCGGCGGCCTAACTGTAATCCGAATAAACCAAAATAAAAACGGGACCGGAGAATCCCGGTCCTGTTTCGTTTCGCGCTGTCCAAGTGATTATGTGGGGACAGCCGCCCTCGGCTGTCCGCCGGGCGAAGCCCGGCTGTCGTGAGACGGAAGCAAAAGCGTCGAGCTGCGCTCGACGGACAGCCGAGGGCGGCTATCCCCACATACATAGGCTGTGACTGTGTCTATATGAGTTACGCGGCCGCCTCCGCTGTATCCCGCAAGCTCTTTACTTTGTCATGAGCAGCCAGTACGCTGGCGGCTTGCCGACGAACGATCTGCGCGACATTTTCCGGCAAATCGGCGGTGACCGCCTTCTGATAAGCATCCTTGGCTCGGTCTTCGCCGTGCTCCAGCCAATCGAGAACGGTTTTGTCGCCGCCGCCTAAGCTGACTTTGGTGTCGACCCAGGCGCGATGCAAAGTTCCTGCGACCGAACCGGAAACCTTTTTGTCCCCTTTACCCAATCGGATCAATTCGGCGTCGAGTTCCCCGGCAAAACGCGCGCGCTCCAGGCTCTGCTCGTTAAAAAACGTCCGCAAATCCGACCGCTTCACGTGCGTAGCCGCCTCGAGATATCCCTTCTGACCGTCCTTGCAGGTTTCAATGAGTTCTTCAAGCACACTAATGGCATCATTTTCGTTCATAATAAACCTCCTGAATTTTGATGCGGGCAGCTATTGGGGGTTTGGCGCGATTCTGCTTATGACATTAGGAAGAAAATTGATCGTGCTCTAAAATCAGTCATGAAGAACGGGCCTGAGAGATTATGACGAAACGGAAATCGAAGGGCGCTTATATGATTTCCTCCGTTGCCGAGATGTATGGGATTCATCCCCAGACGCTGCGGCTGTACGAGCGCGAAGGTCTGTTGAAGCCCTCGCGAACCGAGGGCAACACGCGGCTCTACACCGACGAAGACTTGCAGCGTCTGGAGTTCATTCTGTCGCTAGCCCGCGACCTAGGCGTCAACATCAGCGGCATGGCGATAATTCTGCAGATGCGCGAGCGCATGGAAGAAATGCAGCGCCAGATTCAAGAATTCGTTCAGTACATCCAGGAGGAAGTGCTGAGTCGCGCCAGTGCCGCCGCCGATCCGTCAAAGGGCGCGATTGTGCCAGTGAGGAGGACGATGGTGGCGCCGATGGTGCAGCCATCGAAGAAGCGATAGTTCGGTTTCCCCATTCCTATTTTTCTCTCCCTTGTCATTCTGAGTCGCAGTCGCTGGTTCGCGAAGCGAAGCAGCGACGAAGTCGAAGGATCTCTACTTGCACCTCTCTACTTGCACCGTTGAGTTGGCCCGGATTCCCTCGCGGCGCGGTCTCATCTTCGAAAAGGAATCTCAAACCTGCATCCGTGCAAGCCGACAGGGATGCTTCGACTCCGTTCGGATCCGCTTCGCGGATCGTCTCTCTCCGCTCAGCATGACAGTGGTCGGGGTATGATTTAAAGTCACCATGCTCCCTTTCAAGCTCGTCTACAGCGACGCCTACTATCTCCCCATCGGCGATCACGTCTTCCCTGGCGAAAAGTACCACCGCGTTCATGATCGCCTCATTGCCGATGGCGTCGCCGACGCCACGGATTTCCTCGAACCACAGCCCGCGACCGACCTCGACATTCTCCTCGTCCACACCCCGGACTATGTGCAAAAGTTGAAGACCGGCACGCTCAGCCCGCGCGAAGAAATGGAGATGGAGATTCCCTACTCGCGGGATTTGGTCGAATCTTTCTGGCTCGCGGCCGGTGGATCGATCCTCGCCGCGCGTCAGGCGCTCGCCGACGGCCTATGCATCAGCATCGGCGGCGGATTTCATCACGCCTTTCCCGACCACGGTGAGGGATTCTGCATGATCCACGACGTGGCTGTGGCCATCCGGCGCCTGCAGCGCGACGACAAGATTCGCACTGCGATGACGATTGATTGCGACGTGCATCAGGGCAACGGCACGGCGGCGATTTTCGCCGGAACGCGCACCGAGAGCGTGCCGCTGCCCTCGGTTTCGAGTTCGACTCTGAATCAGAAGTTCGCGGCCAAAACGAAGATGCGGGGCTCCCATGCCGGCGACGTCTTTACAATTTCGCTGCACCAGCACAACAACTATCCGCTCTATAAGCCTGCATCATCGATCGACGTGGACCTGCCGGATGGCATCGGCGACGACGACTACCTGGCGTGGCTTGATAACGCTCTCAGCTCCGGTCTGCGCCAGTTTGAACCCGATCTGCTCTTCTACGTCGCTGGCGCCGATCCCTATCGTGAAGATCAACTGGGCGGACTTGATCTGACCATTGAAGGACTGAAGAAGCGTGACGAACTCGTCTTCCGCGTCGCTCGCGCCCGGGGCATTCCCGTGATGGTGACCTACGCAGGCGGCTACGCGCGCAATATCGAAGACACCGTCACCATTCACAGCAATACAGTCGTCGCGGCGAAAGAAGTTTTCGCCGTAACCAAGTGAGCGCGTGAAAAGTTATACTCGATGAAATGATCGTCAGCCCATCAGATATTTCTCACAGTGAGCTTTACGGTATTCTGCTCAATTCCGTGGCGCCGCGGCCGATCGCTTGGGTGTCCACGATGAGCGCATCGGGAGCGCTCAATCTTGCGCCTTTTTCCTTTTTCAATTGTGTCTGCGTCGATCCTCCACTGCTGGCCTTTGCGCCTGGACTTAGGCCACCGAAGCAGGCGGAAGTTAGCCATGGCGAGACAAAGGATACGTTGCGGAATATTCGCGAGACTCGGGAATACGTCGTCAATATCGTCACCTACGAACTCCGCGAGGCGATGAATTTGACCAGCGGTGAATACGACCCATCCGTGGACGAATTCGCTTTAGCGAACCTCACTCCGCGACCTTCGAAAGTCGTGCGCCCGCCGCGGGTGGCAGAATCTCCGGTGAACTTCGAATGCAAGCTGCATCAGATTCTCGATTTCTCTCCCGCGCCCACCAGCAGCAGCTTAGTGATCGGCCAGATAGTTTCCATTCACATCCACGACGGGCATCTTAAAGACGGCAAACTAGACCGTAACTCGCTCGACCTGATCGGTCGCATGGGCGGCATCCAATACACGCGCACGAGAGAGCGCTTCGAGATGATAAGACCGAAGGTTGAGTAGAGAAGTTTGTGGCGTAGGTCAGAGCAGATAACGCCGATGGCCGCCCGCCGGACCCGCCTGCACTGCTAGAATAAATCATCATCTTATGTTCGAGAATCTCCAGGAAAAACTACAACGCGCGTTCAAGTCCCTCCGCGGCCAAGCCAGGCTCACCGAAGAGAATATCGATGAGGCGCTGCGCGAAATCCGGTTGGCGCTGCTCGAGGCTGACGTCAACTTCAAAGTCGTCAAGCAACTCATTGATCAGATTCGAGCCAAGGCCGTCGGCCAGGAAGTGCTGACGGCGCTCTCCCCGGGCGAGCAGGTCATCAAAATTGTGCGCGACGAACTGGTCGACCTGCTTGGCAAAGACACTGCGCGCATGAAGTTTGCCTCGCAACCGCCCACGGTTGTGCTCATGGCCGGACTCCAAGGTTCTGGCAAGACCACTACTTCCGGCAAGCTGGCGAATTGGTTCAAAGTCGGCGGACACCGTCCGCTGCTGGTTTCGGTCGACGTATACCGTCCCGCGGCGCGCGAACAGTTGAAAGTTGTCGCGCAGGCGGTCAAGAGTCACATCTATGAAGGCACTGTCGGCGAGGCTAACACTGCAACAGTTGAACGCTTAGTAAAAGAAGCGCGGCGGGAAGCCGTGGTCTCCGGTTGTGACGTGCTCATTGTCGATACCGCGGGACGATTGCACATCGACGACCAGCTCATGGACGAGATGCAGTCGCTGAAGAAACTGCTGAATCCGTCGGAGATTCTGTTCGTCGCGGACGCCATGACTGGACAAGACGCCGTGCGTTCTGCCGAAGAGTTCCACAAGAAACTTTCGCTCACCGGCGTGATACTCACTAAGATGGACGGTGACGCTCGCGGCGGCGCGGCGCTATCCATCCGGCAGGTAACGGGCCAGCCCATCAAGTTCATTGGCGTCGGCGAAAAATACGACGCGCTGGAGCCATTTCATCCTGACCGCATCGTCTCGCGCATTCTCGGCATGGGTGACATTCTTTCGCTGATCGAGCGCGCCGAGCAGCAGATTGATAAAAAGAAAGCGCAGGAAATGGCTACCCGCGCTCTGACTGGCGACGGCTTCTCGCTAGAAGATTTTCGCGACCAGCTGCGTCAAGTAAAAAAGATGGGATCGATGAAGAGCCTGATGGGCATGCTGCCCTCAATCGGTCCGTTCTCTGGCCTGCAGAAGGCCGCCGATAACGTGGACGAGGGACAGATCAACCGCGTCGAGGCCATCATCAATTCGATGACCACACATGAGCGCAATCATCACGAAGTGATCAACGGCAGCCGCCGCAAACGCATCGCCCGCGGCTCCGGCACCAGCGTGCAGGAAGTAAACAATCTTCTCCGCCAGTACGTGCAGATGAAAAAAATGTTCAAGCAAATGGGCAAGCCGAGTTTCGCGCGGCGACTGGCGGGTATGAAGCTGCCGGGAATGTAAAGGCGGACCGCGGACCTCAGACTTTTGCCCACAGATGAATCGAGAAAGTCCGGTCTGAGGTCTGATCCATGAAGTGGCGATCTCTCGAAGAATCCGGCGCGGTGTCCGACGCGAGGCCGCTTCGTGAAATCTTTGCCGAACGCAAGGAACTGATCGCGAAATACGTTCCCTCCGAGACTCAAGCCATTCACGCCCAGGCCCTCGCCGAACTCAAAGGACGGCATCTTGCCGCGAAGATTCTGCCAGTCGGGGCGAAAGTCCCGGCATTCGAACTGCCCGATCACGACGGAAAGATTGTTTCGTCGGATGCATTTCTGGCGAACGGCAAGCTTGTACTCTGTTTCATTCGCGGCCGCTGGTGCCCGTTCTGCGTCGGTCAGATGGAAGCGATGAATCTTATTTTGCCACAGGTCGAGCAGGCCGGAGCGGCGCTCGTCGCCATCTCTCCCCAAACCGTGAAGCAGTCGTTCTTCATGCATGATCAGCATAAGCTCCGCTTTCCGTTGCTTTCGGACGCTGGCAACAAAGTCGCGCGGCAATTTGGATTGACCTATCGCGTGCCCGCACCTCAGGAAGCCGTCTACCGGCGTGCGTTCGTCAACCTGCCTTTCACGAATGGCGATGACAGCTGGGAGCTTCCGATTCCCGCGACATATATTCTCGACCGTGACAGCACGGTTCTCTACGCATCGGCGAATGAAGATTACACGGAACGGCCGGAGCCGGGGGACATCTTGCGAAGTCTCGATCAGGATCAATCCTAATTCGATCTCATCGTGCTATAGACTCATGGAAAAGAAGGAAAGCAGGTCTCTCCACTGTGCATCTCTTCCGTTCCGGAAGAGGCGCTTCGGTCGAGATAACAGGATCGATGAGTGTGCCGGACGGTAAAAGGACTCATGCACTACATTTATGGCATTAATTCCGTAACCGAGGCGCTGAAGGCGCGCGGGCGGGCGTTTGAGTGGATCGGCATGGCCAAAGAGCGCCACGACATTCGCCTGCAACGATTGATTGAAGATTGCCGCCGTTTGGGCCTGCAGGTCCGTTTCCTCGAACGCACCGAACTCGACAAAATGGCCGGCAACGCTGCGCATCAAGGCGTGGTCGCGGTCACTTCGGCCAAGCAATACAACGATCTCGAAGATGTAATCGCCGCGAAGCGTGACCAATACTCTCTAGTCGTCGTGCTCGACGGCGTGGAAGATCCTCACAACCTAGGGGCAATCCTGCGCACGGCCGACGCTGCCGGCGCGAACGGCATCGTAATTCCTGAACGCCGTTCTGCGAGCGTGACGGGCACGGTGACGAAGGTATCGGCGGGAGCGAGCGAGCATATGCCCATCGCCAAGGTAACCAACATCGCCCGTACCGTGGAAGAACTGAAAGAACATAACGTCTGGACCGTGGGTCTCGACGAACGCGCCAAACAAACCTACGATGCTCTCGATTACAACATGGACTGCGCGCTGGTTCTGGGCGGCGAAGGCAAAGGACTGCACGATCTCGTCAAGAAGAAGTGCGACTTCCTGGTTTCGATTCCGATGCTCGGCAAAGTGCCATCGCTGAACGTTTCCGTGGCTGCGGCAGTAGTCCTTTTTGAAATTGTGCGGCAGCGCCGCGCCAGAAACGGTTCTGTGGAAGAGAAATGAAGTTCTTGGAAATGAAGGTCCTTTACAAGGTCTTCGCTTTTCTCTGCGTGCTTTGTGCCTCTGTGGTGAGTTGTTTTTCTCTCGACCGCGAGGCATTTACCTTCACTAATTACGATCTCAACGTTCAAATTGAGCCGGAACAACATCGCCTCGGCGTTCGCGGCAAAATCACGCTGCGGAATGATTCGCAGAGTTCGCAAAAGATTGCCGTCCTACAGATTTCATCGTCGCTAGACTGGCGCTCGGTCAAGGCTCTCGACAAGCCCTTGCAGTTCGTATCGCAACCTTATACCTCTGACATTGATCACACGGGCGCTCTTTCCGAAGCCATCGTAACTTTGCCCCAGTTCGTCCCACCCGGCGGTGCGATTGAACTGCAAATCGGATACGAAGGCGTCATTCTGCTCGACGCGACGCGGCTGACACGCATTGGCACGCCCGATCAAACGGCGAAGAACACGGACTGGGACCAGATCGTCCCGAGCTTTACGGCGCTGAGAGGGGTTGGCTACGTGGCGTGGTATCCGATTGCCACAGAAGTTGCGAATCTGTCAGAAGGCAACAGTTTGTTTGAGGTATTGGGCCGCTGGAAAAGCCGGGAAGCCGCTTCCGTCATGAGGATTGGCTTCACGTTCCCTACCCTTGCAGAGGATGCGATTCCGCCGGTTACGGTGTGCGGCGGAAGCGAACTGCGCGTAGTCACACGAGAAGGAACCTCCAAGTTTCCGTGGTCAGAGTGTTCGTATCAACCGCTCGGCCTTTCGGTTCCGGCATTTGCCGTGGCCCGCTATGGGGTCGTGGATAGGCCTGCAATCACTGTCTACAACTTGCCCGAGCATGCGGTTGCGGCTGAGAATTATGCGGAAGCGGCCGAGAAGGCTAGCCCGTTAATCACGGATTGGTTTGGTGCGCCACACGAAAAAGCCAGAACCGCCGACCTCGCCGATGCCGACTCGGCTCCCTTCGAAAGTGGTTCGTTCTTGCTGACACCGCTAGCTGAAGGAGATTCCAAGATGGCCGGGTTGGCCGCTGCGCATCAACTCACACACGCTGCATTTTCCTCATTCCGCCCGTGGATCGAAGAAGGTTTAGCGCACTTCGCCCAGGCTCTATATGTCGAGAGCGAAAAAGGACGCCCAGCCGCCCTCGAGTACATGGGACTGCATCGCTCTGCTCTCAATAATATCGAACAGCCGACCACAGCGCCGAGATCTGAGGACGCAACAAACCGATCGCTCGTGAATACGACGAATGAGGAACTTTATCGCAGCAAGGCGATGTGCGTCTGGTGGATGCTGCGCGACATGGTCGGCGACTCGGCTCTCAAGAAAGCCATCGCCGCCTACCGTCCCGAGCAGGACAAGGAGCCCTCGTACATGCTGCGCCTGATCGCAGCGCAAACGCAGCGCGACCTGGAGTGGTTCTTCGACGACTGGGTCTACCGCGATCGCGGTCTGCCTGACTTCAAGATCGAATCGGCGTTCTCGCGTAAAACCATGACTGGCTCGTTCATGATCACAATTACGGTCGACAATCTGGGAACGGCGGGAGCCGAAGTTCCGATCATCGTTAAGTTTCTCGGTGGAGAAATCATGCGGCGCCTTGAGGTTCATGCAGAGAATAGAGCCGTGATTCGCGTCGAGGTCCCCGCGACCCCGGAAGTTATCGTGGTGAACGACGGCAGCGTGCCCGAGAGCGACGTGACCAACAACACATTTAAGATTGAATCAACCGACAAATAGAAGTCGTCACAAGGACGGCAGCTTGTTTTCTGGAACGAATCAACTGGCCGACGTAAAACGCGCCAGCGCTTCCAACTTTTGAGCGGCAGCGCCGGAATCGATCGATTGCACGGCAAGCGGAATTGCCTCGGCGATACGATCCGCTCGCCCTGCCGCCACCAATGCCGCGGCAGCATTAAGCAGAACCACATCGCGCCGTGGCGATTTCTTCCCGGCGAGCACGGCGCGAATGATCGCGGCATTCTCCGTAGCGTCGCCTCCTGCAATATCCTGCAACGTGCCGCGAGGCATTCCGAACTCTTCCGGTTCCACTTCATACGATCGCACCGACCCGTCGCGAGCTTCGGCTATCCGCGTCTTGTCCGTAATTGTGATCTCGTCGAGACCGTCGAGCCCGTGCACCACCAACGCCCGATGCAAGCCCAGCATGCTCAATGCCTCAGCTAGCTTCTCGGCGAGATCCAGCGCATACACTCCCACCACTTGCCCGGAAGCCTGCGCCGGATTGGTTAGCGGACCGAGCAGATTAAACATCGTGCGCATGCGGAGCTCGCGGCGTACCGTCTGCACTTGCTTCATCGCGGGATGCAGATTGGGTGCGTACAAAAAACAAATTCCTACTTCACGCAGGCATTGCGCTGCGCGCTCCGGCGAAAGCTGGATGTTTATCCCCAGCGCCTCGACCACGTCGGCCGAGCCGCACTTAGAACTGATGCTGCGATTGCCGTGCTTGGCCACGCGGACGCCCGCTCCCACGGTCACCAGCGCGGTCGCTGTGGAAATATTGAATGTGCCGCTGGCGTCGCCGCCGGTTCCGCTGGTGTCGACCAGAGACGATTCGATCAAAGATGATTCGATCGAGGATTCTTCCGCAAGAGCATCCCGGCCGGTGCCGCTCACAGCAATCGCCGCAGCGCCGCGAATGGGCAGCGGCGCTGCAGCCGCGCGGATGGCCTCGGCGAAGCCCACGATTTCCTCCACGGTTTCGCCTTTCATGCGCAGTGCAATCAAAAGCGCCGCAATCTGAGCGTCGGTGCATCTGCCCCCCAATACTTCGGACATCACTTCTCTGGCTTCAGCTCGATCGAGCGACTGAGTGTGATTGGCAATGCGATGCAGCGCGTCGAGGATCATGTTCATTCGGAAGCGTGGCCATTAGCCTAGCATCTTGCTCCCATTCTGGCACTGTCCGCCGCCGACAATGCCACGCAACGTTTGCCCTAATTCCCCGGCCTTCTATAGAATGAAAAGTTTGCTGCCCGCAGTGCGTCGCCGCAATCAGGTTCCTTCCGATTCTCAGCTGACGAGTTTCTTTATGAAAATCCATGAATATCAGGCCAAGGCAATTCTCAAAAGATATGGCGTAAGTGTGCCCCGCGGAGCGATGGCCGCTTCCCAAGATGAGGCAGAAGCCGCGGCCAAAGAGTTATTGAATTCGGGCGCGAGCGGAGTCGTCGTCAAGGCGCAAATCCACGCCGGTGGCCGCGGCGAAGGCGGTGGTGTAAAGATTGCCAAGTCGGTGAACGAGGCCGGTGAAATCGCCTCCAGGATGCTGGGCATGAAGCTGGTGACGCATCAGACGGGGCCCGAAGGTCGCGTCGTGCGTCGCTTACTGATTGAAGAGACTTTGCCCATCGAAAAAGAACTCTATCTAGGCATTCTCGTCGACCGCGCAGAAGGCAAGCCGGTATTTATGGCTTCAGCCGCGGGCGGGATGGAGATTGAGCAAGTTGCTGCGGACAATCCAGATGCGATTCTGAAGCAACATATCGATCCCGGCATGGGTTTGGAGGCATTTCAGGCAAGGAAAATCGCTTTTAAACTTGGCCTGAAGGCGCAGCAGATTAATCCCGCGGTTCAGTTTCTGTCCTCTCTCTATAAGGCTTTCCTCGATACCGACGCTTCATTGCTGGAGATCAATCCTTTCATCACCACCACCGACGGCCGTTTGTTCGCGCTCGATGCGAAGATCAACTTCGACGACAACGCATTATTCCGTCACTCCGATTTACGCGAGTTGCGCGACATTACCGAAGAGGATCCGCTGGAAGTTGAGGCCTCGAAGTACAGCCTCAATTACATCAAACTCGACGGCAACGTGGGCTGCATGGTCAACGGCGCCGGCCTGGCAATGGCGACCATGGACATCATTAAATACGCGGGAGGCATGCCGGCGAACTTTCTCGATGTCGGCGGAGGCGCCAGTTCCGAGCAGGTGGCGCATGCCTTCGAGATCCTGCTCAGCGACAAGAACGTAAAGGCGGTTCTGATCAATATTTTCGGCGGTATTCTGCGCGTGGACACATTGGCCACCGGCGTGGTCGAAGCCGCGCGCAAGACGAATATCAAACTGCCGATTGTGTTGCGGCTCGAAGGCACGAACGTCGACGAAGGAAAAAAGATCCTGATGAATTCCGGATTCAACTTTCTCGTTACCGACACGATGAAGGAAGCGGCCGACACGGTAGTGGCCGCGGCCCGCGGCACTCTGGGCGTAACGGAATGGCGATAGGGTGGAAGAGCGGCCCTTTCAGGGCCGCGTAAGAAGGCTTGAATGAATGCGGGCTTTAGCCCGGTAGTCAAAGAGAGGGTTTTCGTTTATGGCAATCCTGGTTAATAAGAATACGCGTGTCATTGTGCAGGGGCTCACCGGCCGCGAAGGCACGTTTCATGCGAAAGCCAGTGCCGCTTACGGAACTCAGATTGTTGGTGGCGTAACGCCTGGGAAGGGCGGCAGCACGCATGAGGGCTGGCCGATTTTCAATACCGTGCAGGAGGCGGCCGAAAAGACGGGCGCGAACGCAACGGTAATCTTCGTTCCCCCGCCATTCGCCGCCGATGCCATCATGGAGGCGGCCGACGCGGAGATCGATTTGATTGTCTGCATCACCGAAGGCATTCCAACCCTCGACATGGTGAAAGCCTGGGAATTCCTGCAAGACCGCCGGTCGCGTCTGATCGGACCGAACTGCCCGGGAATTATTTCCCCGGGTAAATGCAAAATCGGCATCATGCCTGCTTCGATCCACAAAGAGGGATCGATTGGCATCGTCTCGCGCTCGGGCACCCTGACCTACGAAGCCGTGCATCAACTCACGCAGCGCGGCATTGGGCAGTCGACTGCGATCGGCATCGGCGGAGATCCGATTATCGGCACGAATTTTATCGACGCTCTGGACTTATTCAATCGCGATCCGGAGACCGAAGCCGTGATCATGATCGGCGAGATTGGCGGCAATGCCGAAGAAACTGCCGCGGAGTTTGTGAAGACTCACATGAAGAAGCCGGTAGTGGGCTTCATCGCCGGACAGACTGCTCCCCCCGGCCGCCGCATGGGACACGCGGGCGCGATCATTTCAGGCGGTAAAGGCACCGCAGCGGAAAAAATTAAGGCTCTGGAGAGCTGCGGGATTCGCGTGGCCAAGTCCCCCGCCGCGATCGGCGAAACGCTGGCGGCAGCCATCGGCGTAAGCGTCTAAAGTAAAGTGGCAAGACGAAGCAGATTCCTCGCTTCGCTCGGAATGAAAAGTCTATTTGGCTAACGACGAACGACCAAGGACCAACGACCGAACCTATGAAAACTCTGCAACGCACTTTCACCATCGTAAAACCCGACGCCGTTCAAAGAAATGCAGTTGGCGACATCATCGAACAATTCGAGAAAAATGGCTTCCGTATTCTTGCCATGAAGATGCTGGAAATTTCCAAGTATCAGGCGGAACAGTTTTACGCCGTGCACGCCGCCCGGCCATTCTTCAACACGCTCACCGACTTCATGTCCAGCGGACCAATCGTAGTTCTAGCCCTGGAAAAAGAGAATGCGATTGCCGACCTGCGCAAGCTGATGGGCGCCACCAATCCGGCCCAAGCCGAGGAAGGAACCATTCGCAAGAAGTGGGCGACCAATATCGAGCACAACGCCATTCACGGTTCGGACGCCGAAGATACCGCGCGCTTCGAGCTGAGTTTCTTTTTTGCTGGGTACGAACTGGCGAAATAATTCTCAGTTCTCGGTTCTCAGTTGTTTGGGGGCGAGCCCGATCTTACTGAGAACTTGAGGACTGACATCTGAGAACTCACATTACCCCAACGGCTCGTAAAGATGCCCTTCCACGCGGTCGGCGACCCTGGGCAGATCTTTCTTTGCGTGTTGCAGAAAATGCGGAGCGGCACGATGTGCCTCCAGCGCGACGTCATCTTTATATTGCTCATAAATGAAGAAACGGCGCGGCTCCGTTTTATGTCGATGCACCTGGTACATGGCACATCCCGGCTCTTTGCGGGACTGATCGGTCAGCTTCTCAAACAGCGCGGCGACTTCGCTTTCGTGCCCAACTTTCGCCATCCAGGTGACCGCCAATACCACCATCGGTTTTTGCTCCTTGCCTTTCAGTAGTCGTTCGGGGACGCAATTCTAGGCTTTTTTCGCGGCCGTCTTCAACTCAGAAACGAACTCATCCAAAAGAATCGTATGGCCGCGATCGGGCCCGGTGGAGATCATTCCGACTTTCGCTCCTACGGCTTTTTCAACAAATGCCAGGTAGTCCCGCGCCGGCTTGGGCAATTTTTCGAACTGAGTAATGCCCTCGGTTGCAGTTCCCCAGCCCGGAAGCTTCTCATATAGGCATTCGATCTTGTCGTAGCCGCTGGCCTGCGCCGGAACTTCGTCCGTCGTTTTCCCGTCGATTTTGTAGCCAACGCAGACTGGAATCTCAGCCAGCTCATCGAGCACGTCGAGTTTCGTCACCACCAGCCACGAAGTGCCGTTGATCATTCCCGAATAGCGCAGAAGCGGCAGGTCGAGCCATCCCGTGCGTCGTGGACGCCCGGTGACTGCGCCATATTCATTGCCACGCTTACGCAGACTGTCACCGGCATCGCTCTTATCTTCGCTGGGGAACGGCCCCTCGCCCACGCGCGTGCAATACGCCTTGGTAATTCCTATTACTGAATTGATCGCATTGGGCGCCACTCCTGTGCCAATGGCTGCACCGCCGGAGGTTGCGCTGGACGAAGTCACAAACGGATAAGTCCCGTGATCGATGTCGAGCATCGTTCCCTGTGCGCCCTCAAACAGAATCGACTCGCCGCTGTTCAAGGCGCGGTTCAGCAGGACAGCCGTGTCACAAACGAAGGGAGCGATTTTTTCTGCCGCGTCCGCGTATTCGGCATACATCTTGTCGGCATCGAGCGGTTCGGTATTGAAAAGCGCATGCGCGATCATATTCTTTTCATGCACGGCATTCGCAATGTGCTTTTTGAGTAGTTGTAAATCCAGCAAATCGGCGACTCGCAGGCCGCGGCGGCCCATCTTGTCCTCATAGGCTGGACCAATGCCGCGCGACGTGGTGCCAATTTTGACTCGTCCCGGCGCATTCTCGGCCGCCAGTTCGATCATGCGATGGTAGGGCAGGATGACGTGGGCGCGATTGGAAACGAAAAGGTGTCCATCGACCTGTACTCCAGCTTCGCGCAACGCGCCCGCCTCTTTTAGAAATGCGAGAGGATCGAGCACCACGCCGTTGCCGATGACGCTTCGGCAACCGGCGCGCAGCACTCCGCACGGAACCAACTGCAGAACAAATTTCTTCCCCGCGATGATTACAGTATGCCCAGCGTTGTGTCCGCCGGCATAACGGGCTACCACTGAGAAGTTTTCCGACAATACGTCGACGATCTTCCCTTTACCTTCATCGCCCCACTGGGCGCCCACGATCACCGCAGTCGTGCCTTTTTTCAATGCCAACTCCGTCAGGAAAATTTAAGCAGGCAGATGTCTGCGCTGCGCCCGGGGTCGCACACTCTTTGCCCGCAAGGATACTGCACTCAAAGCTGCTGGGGATCGGGGCGGAGAAGACGTGTACAAATTATCTTATCGTGTCCCTGCAGCGAATAGCAACGCGCAGGACGCCGTTGCGATACAGCTTAACTTTCGACCCTCGCTATCCTGCCCGGCGTCATCGGATCGAGCCGTTTTCCAAGCGAAGAAAAGGATCTCCGCGCAGACCGGCAACGCGCCCGCGCGCGATAGCTCTCGCGCGAGATCGAGCCGGGCGTCAAAGACATTAATCCCAGCCAACATGAGCCTTCCAGTCGGTTTTTTGCGCGTTATGGATATGCGGCTACCAGAAGGCAGCTGTGCCGCTGGAATGAAGGATGCCATGAACGGTCAACCCGATAGCCACGGTCCCGGATCGCTGGGAACGCCAACCAACAACCCGGCCCTCGACAGTGGCACTTCGGCCCGTGTCCGAAACAAGCCCAAAAGGCCACTCGGAACGATCGTGTGGAACTGCTTCGAGGAGGATGTTTTCGTGCCAGTGGCGGCTCACGGCACCAAATTAGGGCGCGAAGGATGGATGTTTCCTCGGCAAGACAAACAAGGCCGATACATCCTGGACCAATGGCTCAGCGGAACGGCCGATGTAATAACTCTCGACAGTGACGACTGGGGAGACTACATGCGGGCTGAACCGAATCTCCGCGAGGAAATCTACAAAAAGCTGAACGGCGACGCGCACGACATGTGGGAAACAGTGCAACGGAGTTCCGGCACTGTGCAGCAAAAATACGACACCTCTTTCCACGGGGATGTCGCTATAAAATCGTCCAGAGGCAAGCCCAAAAATGGTGGATATTATACGGGCTACGAGTTATTGCATGGGTCGAAAGGGGGTGCATTCTATCGAGCGGGGTCACAAATCTATCCGGCTCTCGGCGCTCGCGGTGGCAGTGTGTGGCTTAAGGACGTTCAAATCAAAGGCGAGTTTATCGCGGTTCGATCGGGTGCTGCCGGAAGTCCGTACACAGTTACTTACAAAGATTTGCACTTCGTTTGGAACGATGTTGTCAACCCGAACCCAATCTATACGAAGGATCCGATTTATGCCGGTTACGCCAAATGGGAGAACTATTACACTGGTAAACCGGAGCCCAGGGACTATTTCTTGTACATCAAGTGGGACGCTACGGAAGACACGACCATTGAGGTTGATAGCCAGGGCATAGCGGGTGAAAAGTGTGACGTCCCGCAGCCCCCGGCCAAAGGCCGAAAGTGACAAAAGATGGGAAGAGCGCTAACCCGATCGTGCTCGCCATCAAACCACGGCCGACAAAATTAAGCCTCCGCAAGACTAAGGTAGCAGGGCTGATGAAGGCAGCTCTGCCAACTGGCGTTTTGAAGACAATGCTGCTTAAGATTCTCCCGGTCTCGAGATTCTCTCGATTTTCGAGTCGGAACGGAAGCCAGTTCGGGAAGTTTCGTGACGCACAGTTCCTGGGGTAAAGATGGTAGGCGCGGCAGGATTCGAACCTGCAACCGTCGGATTAGAAATCCGATGCTCTATCCGTTTGAGCTACGCGCCCCAAGTTTACAGTCTAATTCTACCCGGAGTTCAGATGATTCCGCGTCCCGCTTTTGCGACGCGGCTGGCATGGTTACTGCCCGCGCATGCCGGCTGTAATCTGCCTCTGAGCAGGCAGGGAGTCGATCCTCAACGGGCCCGACGGGTTGCTGAAAAGGTTCCGCTGAAAGAGGCTTATAGGGAAGGAATTGTTCGAAAATATCCGTCATTTTTCGTGAACAGCATTAAGCCTAAAGGGAGTCAGGGCACGTGGGTTGCGGATGAGATAAGTACTGCGAGCTTCCGAATAGCTCGTCAGCTTGCGCTTCGTGGAGCGGGCACGTAAGACAGGGCTCAACCCTCTAAACCGCTGAAAAAATGGTGGGCGCTATAGGATTCGAA
>Ga0182024_10008184_pt1 | contig 22187 bp, 27 predicted proteins | sample P32metaG_FD_120480 | JGI IMG/M metagenome (GOLD analysis project Ga0182024, IMG submission 120480) | Permafrost microbial communities from Stordalen Mire, Sweden - P3-2 metaG (Illumina Assembly) | ecosystem: Environmental > Terrestrial > Soil > Wetlands > Permafrost | place: Sweden: Stordalen...
CAGGCGAAGGCGAAGAAATGAGCGAATAATGGGGACAGAAATAAAAGTGCCAAAGATTGCCGGCGTCTTGAGGTTGTCGGTCGGACGATGGTTCAAGAGCGTTGGCGATCCAGTCAGCATCGGCGAACCCTTGGTCGAAATCGATACTTATAATATGACGCACGAGATCCGAGCGCCGGCGACCGGCGTTCTAGCCAAGATCTTGGTGAAGGACGGCGGATCTGTCGAAGCCGGCACTGTGGTGGGCACGATTGAACAGGTTTGAGCATCCAAGGGCCCCGGTGGCCCGAAATATGCTTGCAAAACTGCGCCTTGGCGAAGTTTGCAGCTTACCTGGGCGCTTTCTCCAAAACTAAACCGTCGCAACTACCCAGGCTGCGACGGTCATTTTCTGTTACGCCATGCACGGACCCGGACCCTGGGCAGCATGGCTAAATCTCAAACAATCGGATTGACCTACGCGGCGCTCCGAAAAGAATGCCTGGACGCCGTTAGACAATGGCCGGGCTGTGAGACCGTTAGTGGCATTCAGATCCTTCGAAACAATACGCCCGGCGGCTTTTCTGTTCGGGTGACGTTGTATGGGAAGGCCGACGTGAAAATCGCCGATCGCGCGATGGTCTGCGTCCAGCGCGAGAAGCGACGACAGTTTCATCTGACCGAATGACGCACTACGGGTCAGCCAACGCTCTACATCTGACTCCGGTGATACCGATACATTGCCAGTACAGAGATCGCGGACACGAGAACGTAGAAGATGATGATCGTCGTGTTCGGGTATCCTTTCAATAAGGCTAGGGCAAACATCCGACCCTCCCAATTTGGTGTGTCTATCTCCACTCCCGGCAAGGGAGAATGTTACTCGGGAGATTGGCGCTCGGGTAGCTCCGCGATGTTGCGCCCATTCGTTATTTCTACTCCGGGCTAGCCAAGATGTCGCGTTAGAACGCAGGCAGCGCCTATCCTGTCTGCGTAGGAACCTATTGTTCACGTTGCGGTTATCCTGTCACGACACCGACGCCAATCAATTTCGAGAAGAAGGCCGCCATTTTCATCTGGATCGGCACGATCGTCTTCGTCTTTACGACCGGCGCTATGATCTTCGGGCATGAGATGCGGCCAATAATCCAGCTAGCTCTGTCTGCTTTTCTGATTACCGCGTCCGTCACGGCGAGTACGGCGCAGGATAAGCCGGACGGTGATAAAAACGATGGCAATTGCTTCGGCGTAGTCATGCCGACGACCGGAAATCTGGGATCGATATTGATCGACAGATGTTCGGGCAAAACATGGATGTTCGCTCGCAGTACGCCGAGGGAGGGATATACTTTGAGATGGTATCCAATTTCCGTCGAGACCAACGAATATATCCTCAGAAAGTGACCGATCGTCGCCCCATGGATTCATCGAGCCCTGCCGGACCATCCATAGGCCGCACCACCGCCAACCGTGCCGCCCTCACTTCGCCTGAATCGGAACACCCGTCACACCGTAACGGCTTCCGAACGGGCTCGAATCGAAGTGGCCGAGCGCGCGCACCCTGGGGCAGGTTCAAAGAGAGAGCGGCACTCGGCTACTCGGCCCGCGCGGCGGTGCGGGCACATTCATCCAGCGTAGGAACTCAAGCGGATGTGGTGCCTGTTTCATTTCTCGTGGTTTTTGGGTGCGACAGATTCACTCAATCGGTACTGGACAACTGAAAAGCACAACGCGCCCTAGCGGAATATAATCGCTGTGGCTGCGTTGGTTTAGTTGCCGGGCCTCTGAAATTCCCCCGACGCGCGGAGTAGTCGCCTTAAGAAACGCCCCGGTTCGATCACGAAAACGAAAGAATCCCGCCATTGTGGGGATTTTAATCGGGCGGGGTCAGTACGAGGGGCGTTGATTGGCTCTTTAGCGGATACCCCAATCCATTTACTCGCAGTTACAGCGCCTTGACCTAAAACGAAAGAAAGCCGCCCGTCGCGTGGTTCAGTTTTCGGCAGGCGAAGAAGGAGGGTCGGCGCATGGCTCTTACCGATGACTTCAGGCTAATCCGAGAATAGTCGCAGCAGGCGTAGCAGATGCACGAGCGGCAATGTTGATCGCAGCAGATACCAGCGTCTGGTTGACTTAGTTTGGCTGGACGCATTTTCTACCAATATCAGCGACCTCAAATATCAGGTGACGGAACGCGGAAAGGCGGCCGCTCTGGTTCCTAAAGCTCGGCGATCCGTGGCTTAGCGCCGGGCCCGCGGTGGCCGGTGCGTTATTTCCAGTCAAGTGCAGACCGGCGCGGGAACGCATCCACGGTCTGCGTCGCCACACGCCGTTTCTATTGACACATCCCGGTTGAACTCAGCCGCCCGCGCAGTACGTGCAGCCGGCTTCCTGCGCGCGGTTCACCCCCCATGTTCCCGATGGAATGATGGTGATGCCCGGGACCACGTTTGCGGCCCACTCCTTGGCAGCTTCGTCCGCGCTCACGCCGGCGTTGCCGGCGAGCATCTTGCTCTGCACCTGCAGCGCGATGTTGCAGCCGCCGATCACCGTGCCGTTCGCCAGCAGCCGGTCGACCGCCATGTCGTCGACCAGAAGCACGCCAGGCTTCGGATGCAGGAACGGATTCTTGACCGCCGGCGCTTTGGTTTCGGGATCGAGTATCTTGAACGACTCCCCGATCTTGTATTTTCGCCACATCTCGTCGCCGAGCGCGACCGGGAACGCACCGTGGCGTAGGACGACGACCGCCGTCGCGGTGCCCGCGTTCGGCGCCAGGAACGAGTATGCGAAAGCAAGCGGGAATCCGGAGTTGGCATCGTAGGCGTCCACCACCTGGCGATGACGTCCCTTCAGCACTCCCGGCCAGTCCGGCCCGTCGGATGGCGCTGCCGTGGATTCTGCGCGCACCCGGGTCGTCGCCAACCCCGCGAGCACCATCGCGCCGGCGAAGCGGCCGAAGAAACCTCGGCGGGGCATCTTATCGGTTATGTAGTGCGTGAGATCGGTCATGTAGTCCTCCACTTTCTGCATCTGCGCAAACCGTCGGCTGGCGAGAAGGCGGTCAAGAATAGGGACATCGGCCGCTGACAAGCGGCAGCAACCTAGAGGGCGTTCCGGCGCTGGAGTTTGCCTTCGCTAGCTCCAATCAAATTCCCGGTGGGCTGTGACTCTGCGGGAAGCCTCACGGGGATGTGCGGCGAGTTGCTGATGACCCTCGGGCCGCCGTCTGTGTGGGTTTGGCTCCGGTCAGGAAGGCCTTCCCGGAGTGTTTCCAAAAGCAGCATATACCTTTCGGCGAGCATGAGGGTAATCCCGCTTCGATTGCTCTCTTGTACGTCGGAGACCGCGGTCGTTGAATTCAATCACATAAACGAGAGGGCGCGGAACCGGACTCCCGGCGCCATTTTGGAAAGAATGAGCCCGATTTGTAAGCCGGTTCACATTTTCTTCGTACGGCGCCTGCTATCCTTTTTGGCGCTGGGGGATTTCATGGGCCCAGTGATAGACGCCGCCGGGACACGACATTTCGAGCCCGACGGCGTAGTTTTTTCGAGACCTAGCTTGCCTTGTCCTGTCCAGCCAACCGGCGACGGTGAGCCGCCATCCGTTGCCGGTTGCGCTTCCTGACCGAGCGGCCAGCGCTCCATTCTTTTGCCCACCAATACCCACGTCGGCAAGAAAGGCTAGCCGCCTTGACTTGGTTAAAAAACAATTCCCCAAGCGGGGAAATCGTGGTCGCATGTGTCCCACCACAAGGGGAACGACGGAGGCAGCAGTGAGAAAGCGATTCGCACTAAGCGGTGTTGTCGCATTCGCGCTGATCGGTGTCGCTTTCGCCCTGGAAGCTTTCGGGCCAATCTCCGTGAGCCAACAGGCTCCTCAAGCGACCCAAAAGGTCATGAGCGTTCGTGTCGAGCAGGCAGGATGGACTTCACCGAACTGCCCCGCAGGAACTTCTTGGGTTTGTACTAACCGCGGCTGCTGGTGCTATTGAAAGGCCGGTGGACTACGTTGAGTCCGCCGCCTGGTCGAGCTGGGGGCTCAAGGCGAAGGGCCTGAAAGCATAATGTGTCGGACAACGAGCGGTCTGTGTTAAGACCCGGTGGGGGGCAGATGTTCAGGATCGCAACCACAATAACCGTGCTGCTCTCTGCAACCATAGCGTACGCCGATGACGAAGCGGTCATCGTACAGGGCAAAGCCGCGATTACCGCTAAGCTAATCGATCCCGATTCTGCGCGTTTCGTGGACGTCCACGTAATCATTAGAAATAGACGACAATTCGTTTGCGGTCATCGGTGCGAAAACCCGCAAGGGCGCATACGACGAAGCGAAGCCTTTTGTGTTTCTACCTAATCAAAAACATCCGCAGCACTCTGCCATCATCTATGGTGGCCGCTCCATCACTGACGATCGTTTCAGCACCTTAGCCCAGCCAGCGGCCTTCAGCGACATATGCGGGAGCTGACACGACTCACCAAGGGCCCTGAAGAGTTGAGGTGCGCGTCGATCGGCCGAAATCGAAACGCTGATTTAGCGGCGGAAGGAAGTGATGTCCAAAAAGCCAAAGATCGATCACGACTATGATGGGGACAAGGACAAACTGACGATAACTATCCACCGATATTCGCCGAAAAGAAAAAAGACTCGGGAAGCCATCATTCAAGAGTTGAAGGCCAATCTTAAGGGCGCCAAGAAGAAACCCAAAAAACGTCGGTCGGCGGGACAACCTGAAGCCTTTTAGCGGCGGCCCGCCGGAAGTGGACGGGAGAACGCACCGCGCGGCCCGTTGCGCCGGAGGGCGGCGGTGCCGCCGATGTCGAAAATTTTTGCCGCGGGTCTGCTATACTTTCTCCACAGCAAAGCAGAAATCGTGACGTTCACTGTAAAAGCTCACCACGAACGGTATTTCGCGGTATTCACCCGCAAGACGATGGAGGATGCCCTAACCAAGGCCAACGAATTGGTGGCAGCTGGCTACAACGCGGTGACCATTCAGGACGAGAATGGCTACCTATACCTTGAGTCAGATTTCACCCTGCTCGGTCAAAAGCCGACCACCCAACAGTGACGCTGCACTCCATTTGCTCGGCCGACTTGACGCGGTATAAATCCCGCCATGCCGGACGCCGCTACTTTCCAGTACCCGAACTGCGAAGCGCAATACACGTTGGTGCGTGTCGTATCACCTCCCGAGAAATGATCGCGAATTGCTCTGCCAAGGTTGCGGCGGTCCGCTCCGAAATCGCGACGGCAAATTCGCTCTGAAATACTTCCCCGCTGATGGGTCGCGGCGACGCCCAGATCGAGGACTCAAACCAATATGGTAGGCATCCTGTTTTCAAACTGATATCGCCGCGTCATAATCGGCCCAGCCAGTCAGGATCAAACGCATCTCAATCGACTGGCCAGCCCGGCGCCGACGGGGGGAAGGTAGCCGGGCCGTCTCTGACCGAATGCGCAATCCAGACAAACGTGGTACGGTACCGGACATGAGAAAGTCCGACCTCACCTGTCCTGAGTGTAACGCCGGCTATCGCCGGATTGAATTGATTTCCAAGAAGGGAGCCAGAGGCGAGTTCCGCTGTTTGGTTTGCGATCATGTCCTTGAGGTTATGAACGGTTGCACCGAAATTGCGATCCGTCTCACGGTCCAGCCCAGTCAAATCTTCCGTGACCGAAATCTCTGCGTCAAAATCCACTGTTAGAATTGTTATTCCATGACGGGGTTAACCGTTGCGGTTCTTTGCAACTTCCCCGCTCTCATCCCCCGAGAGCGGGGATTCTTGCTTGAGCGCAGGTGAACTGTCAGCAGCTTGGGGCGTTCTGATCATCAAATGACGCCTCCTCTGTGCCCAATCTGCGAAGATTTCATGAAGGAAAATGGCCGTTCCTTCGAGTGTGAACCATGTCGACAAATCATCATTTTCTATAGGGTAACCGACGCATCGCCTTATATTGCATTGCAATCTTTACGGATGTCCTCGGACCCAGTGCTCAGCCGCGCTTATGGCATCGAGCAATAGGTCCTCGCCCTCGCTCGCGCTTGCGCCGTCGGCGATGGCCTTTCGCAGCCGTTGAATTGCTAGAAAGACGTTGGCCCTCAAGTCGTCATGGGCGATCAAATCGGGGGACGACGTGATCTCCGCTGCCCGCGCCAAGTTCTCATCGTCAGCCTGTGGACGAGCCTCGAGCAACAGCTCATGCACTTCACTTGCAATCTCTGGACTGACCATAATTGATGAGGCTAACGTTCCTATGTGACTGCGAGATGATGTCGTCTGCCGAAAGTGCCCTTTGCCAGCATTACCGATGGGAAGACATCATGCGTTACGTTTACGGTGCTATTGGAGTAATCGCGGTCGCCGTGATCGTCTTCGGGGGCCTCGTCGCCCTGCAGCGGATGTTGGGGTGATCGGCCTGCATGAGAGATCTCCTACATCCCCTCACTTCGGTGGTATCGATACATAACTAGCGCAAATATCGTGGCAGCCAGCACGTAGAAAATTATCATTGCCGCCCTTAGGGCCGGGGATCGGGGGCGTCGCCGATAATCTCGGCTGGAGATTCTTTGACGGATATTGAATGTTTTGTGCCAAAATGCACCCGAGTGGAGGTGCCGACCCACTCCATGTAGCGGACCTGCTCCAAGTTGACGGTTACTTTTTCTTCGTTGCTCAACGTTAGCTCTTTGAAGCGCGACACAGCTGTCTATCCTCCCCGAATAGCCCAAAGAGCGCGACCCCACCGCCGATTGGAGGGGGCGTTCGGCGAGGCCGCGCAGGCCGGCGCCGTCCGACAGGTGACGGCCTAATCCGGCAATGCCGGGCATGGCCGGCGAGTTCCTGGATGAAAAGTGAGGGCGGGCCATATCACGCCTGTCGGCGAAGGCGCGAGTGAACCAGGGCGCGCCATACCCTGCCACCGGGGATGCCCTGCCAATGGCATGCCGCGCGGGCGCGTACGCTCGCGTCAGTGAGCAGCGTGCGCGCCGCTGAATCAGGCCCACTCCACGCAGGACTCGGCGGCGAGATCGATCGTGCTGCGATGGCCGAGATCGTCGAAATGCCGTTCCAAGAATTTTCGCGCTGCGCGTTGGCCAGCCCGAAATAGCAATTCGAAGAACTCGAAATCGGCTTTCATCTTGCTTGAACCGCTAAGCCGGTTGCCGAGCGTACCCAGGTCGATACGGTGAATGTTGAGACGCCGGTAGTGGTGCGGAAGCCGTCCATCGTCGATCAGCTGATTGACGAAATCCATGGCGCGAAATTCGGAAATTAGCGCCGAGTTGAACGTGATCTCATTCAATCGGTCGATAATCTGGGGCGAGGTCCGGGGCATCGTTTTTCGCATGGTCGGATTGATCTGAACCACTAGAAGGTCTTCGGCATCCGTGGCGTGCAGGAACGGAAGGATGGCAGGATTTCCCATGTAGCCGCCGTCCCAATAAGGCACGCCATCGATCTCGACCGCATGAAACAGCATTGGGAGCGCCGCTGAAGCCATCACAGCTCTGCAGTAATTCTTGTGCGCGGGAAAATACGCAGCCGCGCAGTGTGAACGTTGGTGGCGGATATGAACAGGGCAAGATCGCTGCTGCGTACAGCCTCAAAATCCACGAAGCGCGCGATCAAGTCCTTCAGCGGGTTGATGTTGAGCGGATTAAGCTCATAGGGCGAGAAATAGTGAGACATCGCGCCGAGCCAGCTCTGGACTGGAGTCGTCACAAGCGGCATCAGCGTAAATAATCGGTCCGCGACCGCACGTTGAACGGGCGCCAGTTCGCCGCCGGCGCTCGCCGCGCGCCAGAAGTCGGCAAGTCGCCTGCGCGCTTCCTCGCGCCCCCCACGTGCAAGCCCATCCGCGATCATGATCGCGTTGATTGCTCCAGATATTGCGATCCATTTGGCAACGCACCTCAACTACTCCGTAAACACGATTCAAGGCGCCAGGAATCCATGCACCTCGCAAACGCAACTCGCTGCCGCGTCTGGGTAAGGGTCGAAATCCGGCATGGGCAAGACGCACAGTTCGACCAGTGATGGAACCGTCACTTGAATTTAATATCGAGGCGGGCAATGTCGCGTGCTGGAGTCCTTGAGGCAATTCGCCCGCGACCTTTTACGCAGCCGTCCAACCGCCGTCCATCGCAAGATTGGCACCCGTAATCTGTGCGGCGTCATCGCTGCACAGATACAGCGCGATCGAAGCTACCTGTTCGACCGTGATAAATTCCTTTGTAGGTTGAGCTGCAAGAAGGACATCCTTGATCACCTGATCCTCGCTCATGCTGCGGGCCTTCATCGTTTCCGGAATCTGCTTCTCCACCAAAGGAGTCCAGACATAGCCGGGGCTTATACAGTTACAGGTGATATGCGATCGCGCGAGTTCTAGCGCCACCGTCTTGGTGAGACCCGCGATACCGTGCTTGGCTGCCACGTAAGCGGACTTAAATGGCGAAGCGACCAGCGAATGCGCCGACGCCGTATTAATGACACGGCCCCAGCCTCGTCGCTTCATGCCAGGAACAACGGCGCGAATCGCATGAAATGCGGACGACAGGTTAATTGCAATGACTGCGTCCCACTTTTCGACCGGAAAATCCTCGATTGGGTAGACATGCTGGACGCCGGCATTGTTGACGAGCACGTCCACGCGACCGAATGTTTTCTCGGCGAACGAGATCATGTTGGCGATTTCCATTGGCTCGCCCATGTTCGCGGGCGAATAGATAGCGTTCACTCTGAAATCGGTCTCGATTGCAGACCTCGCTCTTTCGACATCGGCCGGCGCCCCAATCCCGTTAAGGACAATGTTGGCGCCGGCACCTGCGAATGCCCGCGCGCACCCCAGGCCTATTCCGCTTGTCGAGCCGGTCACAACAGCCGTCTTGCCCTTCAGAATGCCCAATTCACCCTCCTTCTTTGTCTGTTGCGTGCGCTCATGTTCAGTTTACCAGAATTATCTCGCGGACTTGGAGGTGACGTTGGCTTGGCTGTTTGAGGTAGTCGTGCACGACCTTCCCCAGCCCGAGCGTCAGGTCGGCCAGTATGTGAACCGCGGACACCACCTCGAGAACTGGCAGGTCAGCTACGGGTGCCAACGCATGAGGCGTCAGATGGAGCGCCGCGGGCCCGGTCCACGCGCCCTTTACCGTGACATCCTCGAGATGGTATTCGACGAGCTCACAAATGCGCGGCGTGCCGTCGACATGTGGAATGATCTTGAGCAGAAAATTTGGAGCCGCGAGCGAGGCCTTGACTTGGGCCAAAACAGCTTCGCGGTGTTTGTAGCCCATCGTGCCGGTCGCAACGCGAAGCGGCCCATAATCCAGGGTTCCGACAAGCGTGTCGATCTCGGTTCGCAGCGTCGGCTGTGCCAGCTTCTTGGGAAAGCCCCAGAGTTCACGGCCCCCGGCGATCGGCCCCTCGTCGTTGAGGAACATGCAGTGGGTGTAGCCGCCCCTCCGTCCGCGGAAAGAAACCGGGATCACCTGACCGCTCTCCGTGTAGTCACCGAAACCGTTCGAATCCGGCATGCGGATGAATTCGTATTTCACCAGCGCTTCGCGCTGATCGAGTTCGAGCGGCTCGGGCACCACCGCGCGCAGTCTCGCCGGATCGGTGCGATAAGTGATGATCAGGTATTCGCGGTTGACGAACCGGTACGGTCCGGGTGGATAGGCAGGGCTCGTCAGCGGCATCGCGAAGGCGCGCTCCAGCACTTGTTTCTCCTGCATTGTGGGTTCTCCTTGTGTTGAATTCAGTCTGTTTGGCTATTCCCGACCGTCGCGTTCGAGATCGAACGTGAAGACGCCGTCCAGGCTCGTGGGGCGAGCAAGAACCTCGGGATGGCGTAGCGTGCGGACTGCGTCATGGTAACCCGCGCGCCAATGATCCTGCATCGACAGCCGGGAGAACTCGTAGTCCTTGGAGTGACCTTCGTAGTTCTGTGCCCGGTAGATCAGGTGGATGATGTTGTAGACCTTGTCACTAGCGACCGACTTCAGGATCTCCAAATCATCGTTCTCCTCAAAATCGGCAGGAAGTCTGCGCAACAGAGCTGCAAGGGCACGCTGTACCCGGTGCACGTTTTTAAATTGGCCGGTGCTCGCCCGCGTGCGGCTTGAAAACTGAATTTCTTTGTGACGTGTGGCAACTTCCGCCATGTTGCGCGGAAGCGCGCCTTGCGAGCTCCAAAGATCGACTTGAAATGCGAGCGTATCCTGGCGGCGGGGATCGCTCTCGATCACCCACTGCAGTGGCGTGTTGGACACGAGGCCGCCATCCCAGTACTGCTCGCCATCGATCTCGACCGCCGGAAAGCCCGGGGGCAGTGCCCCGCTCGCCATGACGTGCTCCGGAGCGATCTTGTGAGTGCTGGTGTCGAAATAGACGAAGTTGCCGGTCCTGACATTGACCGCGCCCGCGCTGAAACGCGTCATTCCAGCATTGAGCCGATCAAAATCCACCAGTCGCTCAAGCGTGTGCTTGAGGTCGCTGGTGTCGTAGAAACTTGTTGCCGCGAGCGTTCCGCCCGGTTGGAGCCACGGCATCCCGGCTCGCGTAGAGAAAAATCCCGTGGCGCCGGACGCGACCACGAAATTGGCGCTCATTTGGTTGAGGACATTGCGCGTGTCGTCACTCCGGGCCAAATCACCTAGGGGATTGCCTAACCAATCCCAAGGGGCGCTCGAAGTCACATGCGTCCAAAATTCCCGCAGCCGATCGACGCGGGAATTCGGCGGGTTGCCTGCGATGATGGCGGCATTGATCGCACCGATCGATATGCCGGCGATCCAGTCAGGATGGATGTTGGCTTCCGCCAGCGCCTCGTAGACGCCTCCTTGATATGCCCCGAGCGCACCGCCGCCTTGCAACAGCAAGGTAACGCATTCGAACGGGAGCCGCCGTTCCCCGGTCGTGAGGTGTGGTTGAAGCTGGAAATTCATTGACTGCTCTCCGTTTTGGAGCGGACGGACCATCTCGATGTTTGTCGAGTCCGAACCATGCTCGTTTGTTCTGCTCGGTATGAGAAAGAGGATTGTCTTTCTGGGTTGACGAACTAAACTAAACCGTATAGTTTATATAAACCGAACCGAACAGGCCTGTCAAGGAGAAGGCTTTCCGACGCGCTCAGCTTTTTGTGAGCGCGGCAAGTCGCTGAAATCCCGGCTATTTGCGCAGGCTCGCCTCGGAACGAAACCCAAGATCAATCAGAGGAGTCAGATATGATTTCGAAAACCAGACGTCGCTGTATCTCACTGATGGCAGCATTGCTTTGCGCCACAACCGCTTCTGCGCAGGAGAATCGCGGCACCCCCGAGCAGAGGGCCGCGTGCGTGCCCGACGCCTTCAGGCTTTGCGCTGGCTACATTCCGGACCCCGCCAGGGTCGAATACTGCCTGAGGCAGAACAAGTCCGATCTCAGCGACGCGTGCCGATCGGTGTTCGAACAAAGCGCCGGCCCGGTGGCCAGCAGAGTCAAATAACTGAATCGGGCTGCCCCATAGGAGGGCGGCCGAATTCTTGCGCAAACGCGGCAGAAACGCCGCGTGAGCGGCAACAAGGAGTTAACAAAATGAATATGTTCTACATTCCCGCACTTGCGTCGTTTTCGGGGTCGGCTTCCGGGACGCTGGCGTCGATTGTCACCGGCTAGGTTACCCAGCGTCGCAAAGACCGCGTCCGTCATACCTTGCGGGCCACGTCACAGTGCGAAGAGCTCTACAAGGACTTCATCGAGGAAGCGTCAAGGCTGTACGCCGACGCCCTCGTCAACGACAAGTCCGAGGTCTCGAAACTGGTCGACCTCTACGCTCTCATCGCACGTATGAAGATTCTCTCCAGCGATGCCGTGATTGAAGCGGCCGAGAAGGCGGGCCGGTTGATCCTCGATACCTATCTGTCCCCGAACAGGACATTCGGCGACCTGCCCGACTTGATCAACGAGATGGACCCATTGCGCGATTTCAGCGAGGCCTGCCGCCGCGAATTGCAATCGGCCGCTCGGCGCTGAGACTGTGACCATGCCGTTGTTGAAATATTTCGGGTGGGCGGGAAGCTTTCTTGTCGCGGCGCTGTTCGCCGCCAACTGGTGTTCTTCCGTGCCGATTGCCCGTTCGCGGCCTTCTGACGTCCCGCTGAACCAGCGGATCAACATCCGGATTCACACGGATCGCAAATGGCCCGAACGAGTGGTATTCGACACAACTCGTTCGATGCCGACACCTGACGCGAAACTTGAAGCAGAGAGCAACCCTGGACCGAGCGAAACACTCGCCCAGGCGACGGAGCGCCAACCTTTCGACGCGTTCGCCGAGATGGCGGCTATTCCCGTCAGCCCGTGTTTTCGACCGCGCTGCTCCGCTGGCCAGGCAGCGAAGCGGTAGGCCTCGCCGCATGGGAAAAGCGCGCCATTGCAAAATCGCTCGCGTATAGCAGCGGGCGCGGGCCTCACTTTCCCCAATCCGCTTCACAAGCCGCCAGGAAGAAGCTGACGCGTTCGCGCACGAAAGCGGGCAATTCGCCGCGCAGGTCTTTCGACCCCTCCCCCATCAGAGCGCGCATGAGCATTGGGAGCAGGATGAGATCCATGAAAATTTGCGCGGTGGTGAGGCTTCGTTTCGGGCCGAAGGGGCCTTTGGAGCCGCGCGAAAGCGTGTGGGTAGCATCGCTCAGGACATGGGAAACAGCAGCTGCTGCCTGATCGCGCCCGGCCTCATGGACATGGCGGCTCAAGGTCGGGAATCTCTCGGCTTCGGCAATAGTGGCGCGTGTGATGCCGAGCGTCTCCTCGATGAACCGTTCCACGACCTCGATGCCCAGACTCGCGAGCTTGTCCTGTACCGTGCGCCCCTTAGGCTCAAAGCCCTCGAAATTCGTCAGTCCACCAAGGACACGGGCCACAACCGCCTCGAAGAGCGCCTCCTTCCCCGGGAAGTGAGCATAGATCGTCGGTTTGCTTGCCGGAGCGACCTCCGCGATCTCATCGAGGCTGGCGCCTTGATAGCCCTTCTTGAGGAACACCCGCTGAGCCGCATCGAGGATCCGCGCTTTGACGTCGCCCGCCAGGTCTTTGGGCGGCCGTCCTTGGCGCGGCCGCTTCAAATCGTTGTGCTTGCTCACCATCAGCTTCACCCCTGCATTTCACGATGCTGCGAGCGTCAAAGCTCGCTGACAAAGCCGGCTTGACATGTTGCCGATCAAAGTGCAAGAAAAATAAACTATACGGTATAGTTTGTATCAATCAGGAGAAACCCCTGTGACCCATTCCATCGCACATCCACCCGCCATGGAGGAAAGAACCCTACTGGACGAGCTGAACCATCGGATCAAGAACGAGCTCGCTTCGGTCATCAATCTTGTCTCCTTCAAGGCAGTGTGGACGGACAACGTCGACGCCAAGGAAGAACTGAGTAATGTCGTCGACTTGCTCCAACGGCATGTCCAGGTCCACAGTATTCTGACCATGCCGGATCGCGACGCGCTCATGGACGCAGGCGAACAGCTTCGAAAGCTTGGACTTGCAATGAGCCGATGCAAGCTGGACCGCATGAACATCCACCTTCTGTTATCGGTCGACACGTTGCCGCTGGAATCGGAGCGGTGCTGGCGTCTGGCGTTGGCCATCTATGAGCTGGTGACGAATGCGGTCCGGCATGCCTGCTTCGATGGCCGCGACGGCGAGATCAAAATCAAGCTGATGCGTTCCGCTTCCGGGGTGAACTGTCGAGTGACCGATAACGGATCGGGCTTGGGAAGGATCAAACCTGGTCGCGGCCTGCGGATCGTCGGTGAGCTGGCAAAAAGCCTGGGCGGCCGGACGGGTCACACCTTCGGCACGACATCGACTTCGTTCGTCCTGAACTTTCCCCTGACGCTGCGCGAGCAGCACGCCAATCGCGCAGTTGACGCGCGCCGTACCAGGGCCGGCCGTCGATCAAAGGCGACGCCTTCGCTCACTTCCGCGTCGGTCGTCAGCGAGCGGGCGAATCCGATCGCTTCTCAGCCGCAAATCTGAGCGGGTTGCTCGGTGCCGCCATCACAGCGCCCAATGCTGCACTGGCGCAGTTCGGCCCTCCTCCGGATCCTCCCTTTATGCTCGCTGGTCCTCCTCTAGGCCTCGGTGCCGGTGGTCCTCCTCCTGGTCTAGGCGTCGGCAGTCCTCCCCTCAATGGTCCTTCGGCCGGACCTGTCGCTGGCCTTCTGACCCGTGGCCCCTCGGGCGCACCTCCGCGCGACATCGCCGGTGGCCTCGTCTCGATGGTGCTGGCGGATGAAATAGTTAGACCAGCCATGGCTATGGCCGTGGCTACCGGCACTGGCCTTATGCGGCGGCTGCAGCTCACGCCTATGGCGGATCATATGCCTCCTCCGACGACGGCTGCTACGTGTCCACCTATAGGCGATACGGCACCAGAGGCGTTCTGGCCTGTCATGGAAACTGATTGAAGCGGACGGCCCTTTGGCGCCCCGGTCCTGCACCGGGGCGAGTGCCTTTTGGGCCGAGCGGAACTCGCCTGTCAGGGAAAATTTGGGACTTGACACCATCACAAATAAACTATACGGTTTAGTTTAGTTATTATAATTATAACAGGAGACCGCCGTGCATCATTTTGTCCTCCGTCCGCCCGCGCGAGCCATTCCGAGGCCCCTGAGTGCCGCACTCGCGCTCGTGCTGCTGGCGGCACCGCTGAGTGCCTGCAATGACCACGCCGTTACCACCGCCGAGCGCGCCGCGTTCGTGCACACCGAAATCGTGCAGCCGCGGGATGGCGGGGGTGGCCTCACGCTGACTGGCGAAGTCCAGGCCCGTTTCCGCGCCGACCTATCTTTCCGGGTGAGCGGGCGCGTGCTCGCGCGCCTGGCGGACGTCGGCGCCCACGTCAATGCCGGCGACCTCCTAGCCCGGCTCGATCCGGCCGAGCAACAGGCCGATTTTGACGCCGCGACCGCAGCTGTGGCCGCGGCGGTGGCCCAATTGCGCGTGGCACAAGCGACCTTTGACCGGCAGAGCAATCTCCTGTCGAGCGGCTTCACCACCCGCGTCGCCTACGACCAGGCGCAGGAGCAATTGCGAACCGCACAAAGCACGCTTGAATCGGCAAAAGCGGAGCTGGGAAGGACCCGCGAGGCGCTCGGCGATAGCGAACTGCACGCCCGCGCTGCGGGTGTGATTACAGCACGAAGCCTCGAGGTCGGGCAAATCGTGCAGGCGGCGCAATCGGTTTTCACGCTGGCGCAAGATGGCGAGCGTGACGCCCTCTTCGATGTCCCTGAATCCATGTTCTTGGGCGATATGGAGGGAGGCCGCGTTTCGCTGGCGCTGGTCTCGGGTCCTGACGTAACCGGCGTCGGCTACGTCAGGGAGATATCGCCTGCCGTCGATCCCAGCAGGTCCACGGTTCGTGTGAAAGTCGCGATCCAAAACCCGTCCCCTGCGATGACGCTCGGAGGCGCCATCGCGGGAACCGCCGGGACCAAACCTGTGATGGAGATCACGTTGCCTTGGACCGCACTGACCGCAGTGGGGTCAAAGCCCGCGGTCTGGATCGTCGATCCCATGACAGGCACAGCGTCGCTGAAGCCGGTGACCGTCGGCGCTTACGAAGCCGGAGCGGTGCTGATCAAGGAAGGGCTGGAGGCTGGAGACCGCGTCGTCGTCGACGGAGGCAAGCTGCTGAGCTCCGGCCAGCCCGTGACATTTGCTGGAGATCGGTCATGAGAACACGATTGTTTGTCGTTGCAAGCGCCATCGCTTTGGCATTGGCGATGGCCGGATGCAAGCAGGAGGCGGAGGCGCCAGAGCCCGTCCGGCCCGTGCTATCAACCGTCCTGCAACCGGCCGCATCGGGGAGCACGGTGGCGATTGGAACCGTCCAGCCCCGTTATGAGACCAATCTCGGCTTTCGCGTGCTGGGGCGCATGATTGCGCGTCCAGTCAACGTCGGAGATCTGGTGGCTGAGGGGCAAACGGTTGCTGCAATCGACCCGACTGCCCTCGAGCTCGCGGTGCGATCAGCGAAAGCAGACCTCTCGAAAGCCCAGGCCCTGCTTGAAAACGCGATTGGGACCGAGGAGCGGAAGCGGATCCTGATCAAGACCAACGCCACGACGAAGCAAACGCTTGACGACGCGGAGCAGGTGCGCGCGGGCGCACAAGCATCGACCGCTCGTACCCGCGCGAACCTGATCAAGGCGATCGAGCAGCTGGGTTATGCAGAGGTGAAGGCCGATTTCGCCGGTGTCGTCACGGCCGTGAGCGCCGAGGTGGGACAAGTGGTCTCGCCGGGTCAGAGCATCGTGACCATTGCGCGGCCGGACGTCCGGGAGGCTGTGGTCGATATCGGCGCGGACTTCCCCGTGCCCTTGGCTGTCGGTTTGCCGTTCACGGTCAGCCTACAGCTGCTTCCTGCGGTTCACGTCCAGGGCCAAATTCGCGAAATTGCCCCGCAAGCCGATCAAGTGACGCGCATGCGCCGCGTTCGTATTGCGTTGAGTGATCCGCCTGAAAGCTACCGGCTCGGAAGCACCATCACGGCAAGGCTCAGCAATGCTCACAGCTCAGTTCTCCGTGTGCCCGCGTCCGCCGTCCTCAAAGAGGGCGCCGAGACTTTCGTCTGGGTCATCGATGCTCCCACGAGCACGGTTTTGCTGCACAGGGTCGACCTCTCCGAGGACGAAGGAGGCATTCGGGTCACCGGCGGTCTCTCTCTCGGAGCGCGCATCGTGACTGCCGGAATCCACAGCCTCAAGCAAGGACAGCAAGTCCGCATCGAACAGGACGCCACGCCATGAAAACCTTTAACCTTTCCGACTGGGCACTCGGACATCGTTCACTTGTCTGGTATTTCATGCTCGCCTTTATGGCGGCCGGACTGTTCTCGTATCTGCAGCTGGGCCGGCAGGAAGATCCGGATTTCACGATCAAGACCATGGTGATCGGCGCGGAGTGGCCGGGTGCGTCGCCCGAGGAGACGACGCGCCAGGTCACCGACAGGATCGAGAAGAAGCTCGAAGAGCTGGAGTCGCTCGACTATACCAAGAGTGTCACCGTTGCGGGCCAAACCACCGTTTTCGTCTATTTGCGCGACACAACGAAGGCCGCGGACGTCGCCCCGACCTGGGCGCGCGTGCGCAACATGATCGCGGACATCAAGGGCGATTTCCCGCAAGGCGTGATCGGGCCGGGCTTCAACGACCGCTTCGGCGACGTCTTCGGCAACATCTACGCTTTCACCAGCGACGGCCTGAGCCAGCGGCAATTGCGCGATCGTGTTGAAGACATTCGCGCGAAAGTCCTGACCGTCCCGAATATCGGCAAGGTCGACATTCTCGGCGCGCAGGACGAAATGATTTTTCTGGAATTTTCGACCCGAAAAATCGCGGCCCTCGGACTCGACACCCGTTCCATCGTCTCCTCGCTGCAGGCACAAAACGCCGTCGCACCCTCCGGCGTATTCCAGGAGGGGCCGGAGCGTATCAGCGTGCGGGTCAACGGTCAGTTCGAATCCGAGGAAAGCCTGAAGGCGATCAATCTCAGGGTCAACGACCGGTTCTTCCCGCTGACCGATGTCGCAACCATCACGCGCGGCTACGCCGATCCACCGACGACGCTGATTCGCTTCAACGGCGAGCCCGCCATCGCACTCGCGATCGGGATGAAGTCGGGCGCGAACTTGCTGAAGTTCGGCGAGGCGCTGAAAGAGGAAATGTCGAAGATCCTGGCCGAGCAACCTATCGGCCTGGGAGTTCATCTCGTCGCCGACCAGCCCGTTGTCGTCGAGCACGCCGTGTCGGGCTTCACGGAGGCTCTGTTCGAAGCGGTGGTTATCGTGCTTGGAATCAGCTTCTTGAGCCTTGGCCTTCGCGCCGGCCTCGTCGTTGCGATCGCGATCCCCCTGGTTCTGGCGATCACATTCGTGGTGATGGCATATGCCGGAATATCGCTGCAGCGCATTTCGCTCGGCGCCCTGATCATCGCGCTCGGTCTTCTGGTCGACGACGCCATGATCGCCGTTGAAATGATGGTGGCGCGACTGGAAGTTGGCGATCCCTTGGAAAAGGCCGCAACGCACGTTTACACCTCCACGGCCTTTCCCATGCTGACGGGCACGCTGGTCACCGTCGCCGGCTTCATCCCGATTGGCCTCAACACCAGCAACGCCGGTGAATTCACCTATACCTTGTTCGTGGTCATTGCAGTCTCGTTGCTCGTGTCATGGATTGTTGCCGTGCTGTTCACGCCCTTGCTTGGCGTCACGATTCTGCCGGCCAGGATGAAAGGCCATCATGAATCCAAGGGCCGGGTTGGCCAGACGTTTGCCCGCCTCCTTCTGGTCTGCATGCGTCATCGCTGGATCACCGTCGGGGTGACGGTCGCGGCCTTCGCGCTAGCTCTGTTCGGCATGAACTTCGTGCAGCAGCAGTTCTTTCCCTCGTCGGACCGTGCCGAATTGGTCATCGACTGGAACCTACCGCAGAACGCCTCCATAACCGAGACCAATGCACAGATCGCCCAGTTCGAGCGCGAACAGCTGCAGGGCAATCCCGCTGTCGACCATTGGTCGACCTATGTGGGAACCGGCGCTCCGCGGTTTGTGCTTTCGTTCGACTTGCAGACGGCGAACACCTGGTTCGGCCAGATGGTCGTCGTCACCAAGGGCGACATTGCCGCGCGTGATAGCGCCAAGGCGCAATTCGAAACCTATCTGCGGAAGACTTTTCCCGGCACGGATACGTTCGTCAAGCTGCTCGAGGTCGGACCGCCGGTCGGGCGTCCCGTGCAGTATCGGCTGAGCGGTCCCGATATCGCTAAAGTAAGAGAATACTCGCAGAACCTCGCCGGCATCGTGCGTGCGAATCCGCACCTCGATCATGTCGTGTTCGACTGGATGGAGCCTGCGCGCGTCGTCAAGGTCGATGTCCTGCAGGACAAGGCCCGCCAGCTTGGCGTGAGCTCGGAGGACATCGCGACGACGTTGAACGGCGTCTTTGCCGGCTCCTCGATCACCCAGGTGCGCGACAGCATTTACCTGGTGAATGTGACGGGACGCGCGACCGCACCGGAGCGCGCATCAATCGATACGCTGCGAGACCTGCAATTGATCGGATTGGGCGGTCAGTCGGTGCCGCTCGGAGCGGTCGCCACGCTGCGCTATGAAATCGAGCAGCCGACAATCTGGCGGCGATCGCGGCTTCCCACGATCACGCTCAAGGCAAGCATCCTCGACACCGTGCAGCCGAAGACGGTCGTGGACCAACTCGCGCCGAAGGTGACCGAGTTCGCAAAAACACTGCCGGCCGGATACTCGGTCGCGATCGGGGGCTCGGTCGAGGAAAGCGCGAAGAGCCAGGCTCCGATCGAAGCGGTCGTTCCGCTGATGCTCTTCATCATGGCCACCATCCTGATGATTCAGCTGCAAAGCTTTCACCGACTGTTCCTGGTGTTTGCGGTTGCGCCCCTCGCCGTAATCGGCGTTGTCATGGCCTTGTTGCCAAGCGGAGCGCCGCTCGGATTCGTCGCGATCCTCGGTGTGCTGGCGCTGATCGGCATCCTGATCCGCAACTCGGTCATCCTGATCGTGCAAATCGAGGACCTGAGGAAGGCGGGACGCCCTGCATGGGACGCAGTGGTGGAAGCGACCGAGCATCGCATGCGGCCGATCATGCTGACAGCGGCTGCCGCAAGTCTCGCCCTTATCCCGATCGCGCGCGAAATCTTCTGGGGGCCTATGGCCTACGCGATGATGGGCGGCATCATCGTCGGAACCGTGCTGACGCTGTTATTTCTACCAGCGCTCTATGTTGCGTGGTTCCGGATCAAAGAGCCGGAGTCCGCGACGGACGACAATCGCGAAAATCCGACTGCCCCCAAATTGCAAACAGATCTGTCAGCTGATGCGCCCTCTCGGCGCGAACTGGAAAATGCATAGGAGCCCATATGAAAGAAGTTCTGAGTATCTTCACGTTTGGCATTGGAGCGTTGTGCTTCGTGGGGTTCGTGACCTTCTTCAAGCCGACTGCCGTCAGTGCGGTCGATGGGACGAGCAAGCCCGAGGTCTCGACCGTTGGCCACGGACCGCACCAGTTTCGCACCAGAAACGACATCACCGAAACACGACGAACGCGATCGAACTCAAACGAAAACGCAGCAAAATCAACAAAGCGGGTCGATATCCGGTCGCTCACCGCGGCCAGCCCATTGGAGTTCCAGGAAACCTCTCTTAAACGTCGCTGACACGGCGCCGTCGATAGCTTCGAGTTCCGACAAGGCCTGTGCAATCGTCGTCCAAGGTGGCGAAGCATAATTTCCCACGCCGTGCCGCCATGCCGAGATATCGGCGGCGATGACGCTACCCATCAGGATCTGAAGCAATACCCCACATCGGAGACCAAATACTGCGATGCAGCTCTCACGATCGTCGCTCTTGAAATCTCCTCTTGCAACGCAGGGCAGGCCATACCTGGCGCTATGACCCCGCAGCTCATCACGCGCTAGAACCCGAGAATGCCCGAACGCCTGCGATTTAGCGCTGCGTCCACAGGGGCTAGCCCGGCGGCGATACTGGCGGCCGATGTCGCCGGCTATTGCCTCTTCATGGGCATCGTCGTAGTTCAGAGCGACCCGCCGGCGCGATCAGCCCGCGGGGTCGCTGAATTTCTTCCGACCGCATAAAACATCTCGGTTCCCAGCCATGGCAAAGGTAGATCCTGAGCGTCGCGCTCAGATCGGGCAAGAAAAGCGTGCAAAGACGCGAGCGCAACTCATTTCTGCGGCAACTTCGCTCTTCGCCAAGCGCGCGGTGGAATCGGTCACGGTCGATGATATCGTGAACGAGGCTCGCGTCGCGAAGGGGACGTTCTACGTTCATTTCGGTGACTTGAACGCCTTGACCGCGGCCGTCGCTGACGAATTGGTGAGGACGTTTGACAAGCTCCTGCAGCCTCAGCGGTTGTCGATGCCCGACCCGCTCATGCGGATCGCCTTCGCATGCAATGGCTTCTTCGAGAAGGCGCTGGAAGACCCATCCTGGGCCGCCGTGGTTGCGCGGATGGCGTGGTCCTTTCCCGCGGTGGGCCGGGTCGCCCGGAGCCGGCTGCTGGAGGACTTGAAACTGGCGCTCAAGGAGTTGCCACAACAAGATTCCTCGCTAGAGCTGACCCTTGAAGTGGTCTTGGGCATCGTACTTCAGCTGCTGGCGGCAATCGGCCAAAGGCGACTGTCTTCTCGCGACCGACAAGCCGCGATCGGCTCAATCCTGCGGGCAATCGGTGCGGACAGCCGGCGCGTGAGGTCCACGCTGGCGAAATTGCCGGCAATCGAACGGGCCGAATACAGTGCGGTGCAAAGAAAACCCAACGTCCTCAAAGCGAAGGCCTGACGCTCCGCGTTGTTGCGTGTCGCCGCCTTCTGATTCAGCCCGGGGCAGTTTCAATTGCCGTAAATGCATCAGCCCATAACCTTCGTCTCTTGCTCGCCGAGATCGATGCGACCGTCCGCGCTATAAATATGGGCGTTGATGAGGTCTCCGGGCTCGAGGTATTGCGGGCGGCGACGCTGGGCTTTGACAAACAAATTCCAGAACTGGCGCTCCGGAAGCAATTGGAGGAGCCTTCGGATTGGCGCAGGCGGCACGCGAAGCGCACATCCGGAAGGCGTTCCCGTCAGCAATAAGTCACCGGGCATAACGCATGCGAAGGTCGACAATTCGGAAATCGTTTCTGCGGGCTTGAATACGAGATTCTTTGTTGTATCGCGCTGACGATTGGAACCGTTGACCGAGAGTTCTAATTCGAGCTGGTCGAGGTAGGCGAACTCGTCGGGCTCAAGAACCGTCAGCCAAGGGCCGATCGGGCAAAATCCACGATAGCTCTTGCCTTTGAAGAACTGCATCTGCGGAAGCTGGACGTCCCGCGCGCTGAGGTCGTTCGCAATTGCGACGGCGAACACGTAGTCCTTCAGCGTATCCTGGGTGACGGTGACGGGCGACGAAATTGGTCGACGGAATACCAGGGCAAGTTCAACTTCGTAGTCGAGCAGCATGACGTGCTTTGGCCGATGAACCGCGCCTATCGCTGGGCTAATCGAGGCATCCGATTTGGTGAAAAACATGTTGAACAGCTTTGCATCTGGGTCCATGCCAGATTCAATCATATGTTGTCGATAATTGGCGCCTTGGCAATAAACGCGGCAGGGCGCCG
>Ga0182024_10008185_pt1 | contig 22183 bp, 21 predicted proteins | sample P32metaG_FD_120480 | JGI IMG/M metagenome (GOLD analysis project Ga0182024, IMG submission 120480) | Permafrost microbial communities from Stordalen Mire, Sweden - P3-2 metaG (Illumina Assembly) | ecosystem: Environmental > Terrestrial > Soil > Wetlands > Permafrost | place: Sweden: Stordalen...
GAGAAGATACTTGGTCTCCACTCTACCGGTTTTTCAGAACGTGGCGATGAAAACATACCGCTTAACAATAAAAATCAGAGGAAAAAGGTCAAAAAATGTCAGCAACTGCGAAAGTTGGGTTAGCTCCCGTATCTTTTGTCTATTCCATCTCGAAGGTGACATACATAAGCTTCCCCTCTCGTTCGATCTGCAGCACGCCGGGCGCGCCGGCTGGGATTCTTCTGAGGCCATCACGCAAGTTATCCAGGGTCTCAACGAGCTGTCCGTTGAGCGCATGTATTACATCCGCCTGCCGCAAGTCGGTCTCGGCGCCTAGCATATCGGCCGCCAGCGCTGCGACGATTACCCCAGAAGGACGGCGCAGGTCAGGAAGTTCTGAGAACAATTTGTCATTGATCTCGACGCCAAATATGCCGAGCTTTGTCACAAGAGATTTAGCAGGGTCTGAGATATCAATTAGCTGATCAAGTGCGTTTTTATCTTCGATGACGGGAATCTCAAGAGTCAGTTTCTGTGCGCCACGCAAGACTACCGCTTCTAACAACGAACCGGTCCGCCGCGTCGCTATTATCATTTCCGCCTGCGGGGTACTACCAATTGAGCGTCCATCCAAGCTCTGGAGAATATCCTGAATCTGAAGTCCGGCTCTGTCCGCAGCGCCACCGGGTTGGACATCGGCAACCACAACGCCACTGTGCTGGCTAAGGTTGAGTCCTTGAGCAAGATCAGGAGTCAGATCCTGCAATTCGGCCCCGATAACAAGGTGGTGAACGCGGCCAAACTGACGGAGTTGTTGGTAGACAAACTCGACTACGTTGCTCGGAATTGCGAAGCCAAGTCCCTGGCTACCACCGGATTGGCTGAGAATGAAGGTGTTAATTCCGACTACGTTGCCATCCGTATCGACCAAAGGACCGCCACTGTTGCCGGGATTGATCGGCGCATCGGTTTGGATGTACACCGATGGAACACTTGGAACTACCTGCCGTGCTACCGCGCTAACCACACCCATCGAAACCGAATTTTCAAACCCTTCTGGATTGCCAAACGCGAGAACAACTTGTCCCTTCTTAAGAGCTGAGTAATCGGCAAAGGATAGTGCCGGCAAGTCTTTGGCATCAATTTTGAGTAACGCCAAATCGGTTTGTTGTTCAATGCCAACAATTTGGGCATCCATGGGCGGTAATCGGTCTGCAAGACCTAAGCTTGCTCCGACCTGAGAGCCGCTCAAGGCCGTTGTGAGTAACACGCGCACGCGTTGCGCGCCCTTCACGACGTGGGCATTGGTGATGATATAACCATCCGAATCCACAATCACGCCTGAGCCGAGGCTGCGTCCTCTGGTGATCAGGCTCGTACTGTTGGAGTTCGTGTCATTCGCGGCGCGAAAGCCGGTAACTTGAACCTGTACGACTGAAGGAGAGATTCTCATTGTAAGTGCGTCGAGCGAATCATTGAACTGAGATAATAAGTCGGTTCGGCTGCTTGCTGGTTTCGTTTGGCCAGGGAGCGAATCACTACACATCAGGCACAGTACCAGGGCGGAGGAGCAAAGGTTCGCGCGCCAATGGATTCGTCTTTTAGGGCTGTGCATGGCTAATCTCCATCTTCTTTTTGCACCCCAATGAGGCGTCCGGCCTCATCGGGATCGAACAGTTTATTTAGGCCGTGGCTATCCAATCCAATGTTCACCTTGTTTTTTCGCTGCCCGCAATGACACGCAGCAACATACCGCTACCGCTTCCTATGTTGAGGCTCGCTCGATCTGAGGTCAGGACAATTTCACCGACAGGATTGCTTCGCCCGGCATGCACGACCGCGATATGGGAAAAACCGTAGGTTCCACATGCATTGGAAGAAAATATCCACAACGCCTGTGGCTGCTGATTCGCATCAATTGCGCCATGGCACTTCGTACCAGACCTGGAGGAAACGCGGCTCAGCACACCGTCGTAAGCAGGTGTTCCGACCACTCGTGAGCCTTCCATCACTGGGCCCCCGCCACGATAAACGACATCGCCTCCGACTTGAACGGTGCTCCAAGCGTCCTGAGGCGTCCCGCGATCGGGTCCTGATTCCGGAATTTGGGCACTTTCGACCTCTACAAAGGATGCTATCGCCCTAAGATTCGTGGTTATGGGGATGATCTGTTTCGAAACCGCCAGATGGTCGAATGTGAACGAGATTCGCGCCATTGCCCCCTCTGCGCCCGGAGCAATCATAATTACGTGGCCAATAACGCTAGAACCTTCTCGGATCTTTGTTCCGTTCGAGAGCGGGACATCTTGCATAATTCTACCGGTTATTATCTGGCCGGGCTTAGCCTTCAATGAGAGGGACGAATTCAGTTGGACGGGCAGTATGGTTCCGTACGGAATTACATCTTGAGCGAAGGCGCATGCTGAAAATGTTAAGAGAGCAGTTACAACGACTGCTGTCAGAGCTTTCATGACGAATAACCTCCAATTTCTTGCCGCGAGTCACGTCTACGACATTGGCATTCGGCCCTCCTCCACTAATTCAGCAAATCGGCTGACACGCTACAGTGTTTCTCAAACGTGACCAGTTCCTTGCAATGGTCGGTGTCTAGGAAGGCATTTTGAGTTCCAACTGAACCAAGGCGATGAGAGATCCCATTTTCCTCCAGAGAAACCAGTCCTCACACCGGCTTCAATAGAGCGGAATGTCTTGTCTAATCCACAGCAAACACGACGAAGGGAAGGGCAGTCTGGAGCGTGAGCGGATAACGAAGGCCAAGCCATCACATCAAAATGGTTACTTGCTGTTCATTTAGTTCACATGTTGAAACAGTATGGGCAGATTCTTTACAAGTCCCAATCCGTGCAGCTCCCTCCGGCCACCGGGCAGTCATCATCCTCCGACTAAGTTGGCTTGCGTTCTTTGTATCTTCGACGGCCAAGAAACCACGTTACCTACTTAGCGTAGCGTACTTTGTTTAGTGACGTGGTGATCGGGTTGCTGGCAGTAACAGCGCGTCCATGTGGGCGTGCGAAATGCGCTTGCCGATGAGCGGGTAGGGTAGTTGGTTCAATCGGCTTTTACTTAGAGGAGAAGTTGGAGTGAGCCATGAAGATAGTCATTATTTCCGATATCCACGGGAATTTCGATGCGCTTTCTCATTTACCGGAGGACTATGATGAACTATGGGTGTTGGGCGATCTAGTCAATTATGGCCCTCAGCCAGCGGAGGTAATCAGTTTCATTCGGAAGAAGGCGACGCATGTGGTGAGGGGTAATCATGACCACAGCATCGGCTTTGGCGATGATTCTCACTGTCCACCCCGATTGCGCGAGATGGCTGAGGCAACTCGGCGATACACGGAATCGGTCTTGAGCGATGAGGATAAAAGTTATCTCAGAAGCTTGCCTTTGTACCTTGATGTGTGGCTCGGGAAGACACATTGCAGGCTATGCCACGCCGTGCCTTCAGATCCGCCATTTGCACAATTTCCGTCTCAGCCCAAGTACTGGGAGGAAGAATGCCGGCGCGTGCGAGCAGATATTCTATTGGTCGGCCGTGCCCACGTTCCGTTCGGTAGATGGGTCGGTAAGACTCTTTTGGCAAATCCTGGCAGCCTCGGGCAGCCGAAATCTGGTGAAGCCGCTGCTTCCTATGCAGTCCTGAAGGATGGCAAATTTGGCTTCCGCTCGTTTCATTATCCGGTGAACGTTACCGCTGAAAAGGTTCGCGCAATGCCAATTGCAGCTCCGATCCGGAGCGAGTTGATTGCAATCCTACGCACGGGGTCGGTTCCACAAGAAAGCAATCAACCTGTCTTTGTCAGGGCTCTCGCTTACTGACGTGCTACGTTTGGGTCGCATAGCATTTCACGACTCCTTAAGACAACGTCCTTTTGAAACTGGGGGCAAGCTGGATACTGCCCTAAAGGAATATGCATAAAGCTCTTGATTTCAATGCCGCGCAGCATTGTAAATCGCTTTCATGCTAATGAACTCAGGTCCTATTCACGCCTATCCTTATTGCTCGTTCTCCATAATTTTGTGTTCTTGAATCTTGTTATAGAGAAGGCGGCGATTGATCTGCAAACGATTGGCGGCGTCCGTTTTGTTTCCCCCAGCCTCTCGAAGAGCTTTTTCGATTAGGCGTCTTTCCAGTTCCGCGAGGGCCTTGTGGAAAGGAAGAGTCATCAATTCCAACTCGTTTCCATTGGAACTGCCCACAGGTGAGCTCTCCGTCCTCATGGGGAAATGCTCGGGCATCACGACGCGGCCGCGAGACATTAGAACGGCCCGCTCCACTATGTTTTCAAGTTCCCGCACATTGCCGGGAAAGGAATAGGTTTGGAGCATGAGAATCGCGTCGTCCGAAAACCCAATTGCAGGAAAGCCGCTCTTCTCGCTATATATTCGAAGGAAATGTTCAGCCAAAAGGGCAATGTCCGACCTTCGCTCGCGAAGCGGTGGCACCGTGATTCGAACTACATTCAACCTGTAAAGCAGATCTTCTCGAAACAATTGCTCACGCACGCAGGCTTCAATGTCCCGATTTGTGGCGGCCAGGACCCGGAAGTTCCCATGAGTCGGCTCCGTGCTTCCGACTCGCTCAAAAGTATGTTCTTGCAGCACTCGGAGCAGCTTCACCTGGAGATTTGGAGGGATCTCCGCGATTTCATCTAGAAAAATCGTCCCTCCTTCAGCTACTTCGAAGCGACCGGCTTTCCGGCTGACGGCGCCTGTGAATGCACCCCTTTCGTGTCCGAACAATTCGGACTCAAGAAGGTTTTCGGGGATCGCTGCACAATTGACTGCTACGAATGGTTTTCCTTTTCGCTGACTGTAATGATGAATCGCTTCGGCAACCAACTCCTTGCCGGTGCCGGACTCTCCGCAGATCAGAACGGTCGAATCGGTTTCGGCCACTTTGCCTACCATTTTGAAAACATCCATCATGGCACCGCTTGAACCGATGAGCCGACCCGCTGAAGCCACGCTTTTTCCGGCAACTTGAGCCCGCAATTCCTTCAATTCCCGATTCAGAGATGAATGCGCCAATGACCGTTTTGCTGTCAGAGCGATTTCTTCCAAATCGAACGGCTTGGTCACAAAATCATAGGCCCCGAGACGGACGGCTTCGATAGCATTGTGGCTAGAACCAAAGGCGGTGATAACGATGACCGGAATTGACGTGAGACGCTGATCGTTCCGAATGTAGTGCAGCAGCTCCTCTCCGCCCATTCCTGGCATCTTCCAGTCTGTGAAGATCAATCCGGGAGTTACATCGCGAAGCAACGCAATGGCCTCAGTGCCATCGGCGGCGTCGAGAGTTTCATATCCACGTTTGCGCAGAATCTCAGCGAGCGTTTTCCGCAGGTTCGTTTCGTCGTCGACTATGAGAATGGTCTCGCTCATCACTGATCGGCGCTTATGCCAAATTGCCGGCTGTCGCACGATCCCCGGCAGGGAGGAGGATGCGCACAGTCGTACCGCACCCTTGAGCACTGGCAACTTGAATTTTACCTCCGTGCGCTTGGACAAGCTCATGACAAATTGACAAGCCCAAACCTGTTCCCGAAGATTTTGTTGTAAAGAAGGGGTCGAAAATGCGCTCCACAACCTCGGAACGGATGCCTTCTCCAGTATCGTTAAATTCCACGCACACTTCGGAGCCGTGCTCAGCATTCGTCGCTTCGTGCGTTACGTTTACGCAAAGCGTTCCTCCGCTGGCGGACATGGCCTCAATGGCGTTTTGAATTACGTTATCAAAAACTTGTGCTAAGCGGCTTTGATCTACCGGAACGGGAGCGGGAGCATGACTGAGCTTCGTGATGAATTTGATGTTGTGCCGCCGAGCGCGATCGCTGAAATTGTCCAGTCTCTGTTCAACGAGTCGGTCCAAGTCGGTGAGTTCTGTGCGAAGATTCACCGGGCGGGAAAAGCTCAGAAGGCGATTCACTATCCCGTTGAGTCGCTCCACTTCTTGCAGGGCAATTGCGCACGAGCGCTGCACATCGGCATTTTCAGAGTCCTGACACATTTGCACTCGCAGTCGAATGGTCGCAAGAGGGTTGCGAACCTCATGTGCGACGCCAGCGATAAGCCGTCCTAGTGCGGCCAGTCGCTCGGCGTGCCGCAAGCGGTCCTCGATTTTCTTTTCACTCTCGATATTTTCCTTCAACGTGGCTCCCAGACGGTTGATTGCCTGAGCGATTTGTCGAATCTCGTCCGGGTCGGAATCGATCGGAATCTGTGACTCGAGGCTTTGTTCCAGGTTCTTGAGCCCGTCTTCGATTTTCCGGACACCATCCTGTAAGCCACGGACGACAAGCAGAGTGAGAAGAACACATACCAAAGCCGCGATGCCCAAGCCCATCGCAATCAAATACGTGCGTAGCCGGTTCGTCCCAGGAATGGTTGCCAGGCGTTTCGCGGTCCAGGCGCTGCCAATCAGGCGTTGTCCATCCCAGAGCGGCATGGCATTGATCAAACTGATGTCCCGTCCGGTCGCCAAGACTTGCTCGGAAGTAGTGTGTGAAATTGTTGCGTCACGGGCAACTCTCAAAAGAGCTTGGCGCTCGTGGTCTGTGATGGCTTGCAAACTTGGTCTGCCGTTCGCTCCAGAAGGAGTTGGAGAGGAATACCCGATGAGCATATTTCCGTCCGCTGCATAAAAACCACCCTCTAAGCCATCTATATTCTGGAGGACGACACGGGTGAGCTCGGTCAGGGCGACCTGGGACGCCTGCGCACCTGCAGTCCTGAGTAATTGCTGTCGGTTGCGCAATCGATCGACTTCGGCCCGATTGTTGTATTCGCGGACGAGAGTATTGGTAGCCTCCCTCATATGCCGCTGGTCATCCCTCAAAACCGCCGATCTCGTGTACTGCAGCGCCGCAAAGGTTGCGAACAGTACGGCAAGAAGCAAAACAACTGCGACGATGCCCAGCAACATAATCTGCCGACGAAAGCTGATTCTCGACAGTGCGAGTCTAAACCGCAATAGGGTCTCCTTCAACTTCCAACTTCGGCTGTAGGAACCTAAAGGATCTAAAGTCCTGACGGCACGCCGCCGCAAAAAGAGTTGAAGCGGTCACAATAATCGGGCTGGCAGCAGGGCAAGACATAGAGTCAAACTGGTTCTTTGGACCATAAGCCAATTCTGCGTCTGCCTCATGATATCAACTCGCTCAAACAACTATAGCTCCAAAGTGATTCAGCGAGACGCAGCGCTGGCCTTTGCATCCGCGCCACGCGTGACGTAGCATTTCCTGCACAGGTGCTCGGCGGAAGATGCCGCGGCGTCCGCTGCTTGTGCAAATTCGACGGCCTCATCCGCAGCGCCGGCCTCAAACAAACGACGAGCCCACCGGTGAAGGCTTGCGCTCCATAACGAAAGCTTCCGGACTTGCGCGCGATCTTCTGATGGCAGGGTTCCGTTTTCCGTCACCCAATGGATGCGTGAGAGCAGCTGCTCAACACGATCCAGTTCCTGCTGTACGGTGCCCAAGTCGCCCCTTGTAGGAACGTGCCCAGGTGGCGGTGGCGCGAGCTTTGGATAATCCGCGCTCGAATGAAAGGTCCGCGAGATCAGAATCTCAATCACGCGCGAGAGACCGCTGGAGGCCTTAGCGAACTCGCGTGCTCCTTCGAAATCTCGCACTTGATACCGGGATAACGCCTGCACATAGGTATGCTTAGCCTCATCTAGGTATTGACCGATTTCAGACTTCCCCTGCTTAATCATCTTCAGGTACGCGAGCATCGCCTGAGTGCGATGCAACCCATCATATGCCTGCTCCATCTCACTCGCTATGCTGTTACGGGTCGTTAAGGTCTGTACCACCGCAGATTCTGAGTATTCTGATCCCGAGAGATTCGTCGAGGTGGGAGCCAGAGGTATCACCGTACCCGGGGGAGGGTAGACATCGGCTGACACCTCTAGCGTGGGGGAAGGAATAGACGCGAGGAGGTCTGCGGATCGTTTCGAGCCTAAATCCGTGATGCGTACCGCATTCACCCGAGCCCCGTCGGCGAACACATTATGCGCCAGCACTTGAACTTCCACTTGGGAACCGACGGTGGCAATTAACAGAACTTGGCTGGCTCGCTCAGGAGGGAAATTTACGGTTCGCCCACTGTCTAGAACAAACCCATTTATTTCTCCCGCCGAGTCGTTAAGCAATCCGCTAATTCTTCCGGTGATGGTCCGCATATTATTTTCTCCCGTGGTAATGGCATCCGCTGAGTATTAAGAGCCCCTTTCTTCTGGCGGCTCGCTCCATCGTTCGAGATCGGCTCACAAGTCGTAAGCACAGGTAGAGGAGTGACGCTGATTCAGTCGCCAACAAGAATTGAAAGGTGTTGTAGCTGATAACTGTATTCATTCTTCCTTCCCGGGACTGTTCTCAAACCGCGACCGCGTTTCTCACCCTCGAAAAAGAGCAAGCGAAATGCCATGCAAGTCAAAAACTGAGGCCGTCCCTATTTACGAACAAATTCTCATCCGAGTTTGGGGACGCGTGACGACCCTGCGCAAGTGCGCGTAGAGGCGTGAATAAAGCGAACGCACCGCCCTCATTTTCCTCAACATTAGAGCGTACGTCATAGAGCCCAGGTAGTTTTGGTCAGCGCTGCAATTGGAGGCGCGCGGGTTCTCCACTCGCGGCGGTCCCTCTAATTCACGGATTCATCGTGTCGCCAAGGTTGGAAGGATCGCCATTCAGTTTGTTCTACACGGGTTGAAATAGCACAATCGTTAAGCTCATCACGCCGTATTCGGATCAAAGGGATCGATGTACGAACTGGCAGAACCACCCAGTAAACAGTAGTAATGTTAGCTTGGAGCAGCAGAGCTTCAATATGGCCATCAAAACCATGGATTCTCTCTCGACAGCAAATTACAAGCGTGGTCAATGGAGGGATCCATTGAAGCAGGCCCGGTAACTGGGTACACGACGTGCTTAATGCGCCTGGAACAACTTCCTGACAGGGCTCCGACGTAGCACCAAATCCGAGATCAATAACGATTAGATTCTTGCAGTTAACCCTCCAGTTGTTCAGCTGGTCAGTGGAAATGAGGACGTAGTGCGGGTTAGCCTCTCTAGAGGCACACCAGATAAGTACAACCAAAGCGTAAATCGCAAAGATAATCAATCCTGTTCCCATGCCGTACTCCTTTCACCGCGGGGAGCCGGATTTTCTTCCATACCGGAAGGTCCTCAAGGCAAACCCGATGCCAGGCCGGAAACGTGCAGTTAAGTACTTTTTTTTGACGGTGCTCAACTTGATTCGCAGGGCGATGGCAATCTGGTTGTGCAGAATCCGCACGAAGTGACCCAAATGCGTAAACAAAGCGAACAAGGAAGATTTGAGTTCGGAATCTTGCAAACATCGGTGCCCGATTCTGTCGAGTTGCTCGGCAACGAAAACCGTCCTTCATACACCTTACTTAGACAAATCCTTACCGACACTACCGACCCTGCCTTCTTTACCGTGCCATAAAAGGTACCCTCACTGAGTGGCTGCATGATTTGGAATTCGAAGTGCCTCTAATGTTCGAAGTGCTCGTCAACCTTCGTTATCCGCCGGCACTCCAATAGAGTACGCGAAAGACCCGCATTGAGCCTCCAGCTCTCTCCCGCGGCCGTCATACAGTGGAGGGATCGAAATGTCAAAGTCTTCTCTTTTCTCAAAAATCATTTTTCTCGGAATCGCCTCTATTGCACTAACCTGTGCCCCGAATCCTGTCTTCGCTCAGCGGGGAGGAGGATGCCATGGCGGCGGTGGTGGCTTCCACGGCGGCGGTGGCGGCGGGGTACGCGGCGGTGGAGGAGGTTTTCAGGGGGGTGGGCTCCGCGGGGGTGGCGGCGGTTGGTATAGCTATGGCGGGGAGGGTCGCCTTATCCCGCCGGTGGTGGCTCCGCGTATTCTCGTGGCGGCGGTTACTTCGCAAGACCGGGCAGTTCTGGCTACCGCTCGTACGGTAACTCATACGCCGGCGGGCGTTCGGCCGCCACAAATCGTTCGAATGGCATAGCCGGAAACAGGCCAAAGATGGCTCCCTCGCCAGGTCGCAATTCCGGCAACAGCCCAAGTCGTGGCAGCGGCTGGCATTCGTTTGGAAACTCCGGCAATGGTGCCGGACCGGCCACGGCCCGCAATCTGGGTTCTTCGACGCCATCTGCTGCTCGCATTTCCGGTAACGCTGCAAGCCCGGTGAGGAGCTTCTCGGGGCAGGGTCACCAAGTCTACGAAAATACATTACGATCTTCCTCCATCGCAGCATCCTCAGAGGCTAGACCGACAACTGGCTTTAGCGGCCCCCGGCTTGGCAACTCCACGTTTGCCGGTTCACGCTTCGGAACGAACACCGCAAGGTTCGGAGGGCCTGCGTTCGCAACGTTGGGGGCACAACGGCTGGGGTGTTGGCTCGGGCCGGCGTGGAGGCTGGGATCATGACGGAGATTGGGATCATCAGTGGGGCTTGGGCGGTGGCCTTGGCTGGGGTGGCGGATTCGGCCTCGGTGTTGGCTGGGGCGGCCTTTGGGCTCCGTACTGGGGCGTGGGATATTACGATCCATGGTACGACCCCTGGTGGGGCTGGGATACCTTCGGTGGTTATTACGGTGGTGTCTACTCATTCCCTCCCATCAACTACAACGTGACCTACGACACTCCTGCGCCCCCGCCACCGGATTCGGCCGAAGGCAACAGTTATCCGAGTGAGCCTCCTGCGGATTCTTCGAATTCAGACCGAAATTCGCAGCCGGAATCAGCGCTGAGCGAAGCCTCTCCGGATACCAATCAGCTACAATCAAGCGGTAACGTCGCGGACTTTGCACTGCTGGTTCATCTCTACCTCAAGAATGGTGGGGTGTATTCGGCCATCGATTATTGGTTCGCCGGCAATAAGCTCCATTACGTGCTGAGCACCAACCGCGAAAATTCGATCAAGATCGACAAGCTTGACCTGCAACGTACGGTCGACGAGAATGCCAATCGGGGCGTGCCGTTTTCGCTGAAGCCGACGCCGAATGATTCGAGCGTGGGCAGGATGCCTAAGTAAATCGGAGGCTGATGCGGGTGTAAACTGTGACTTCCTCCTACCGGTGATCCGCAAGATGAAGAGTTATCAGTTTCAATCAATAGCTTGAGCTTCGCCAAAATTCAAAACGGCTCTAGAAAAGGCACTACCGATCTGGGCTTCGGATCCTTTGTTACCCGAATTGTCTGTTAAAATAATGGAACTTATTCGTTTCACAGTTTTGGCTTGGCTTGGCATTTCGGAAGCTCTACGTCAGAATTTGAGCGCATACAGTTAGCTCGGGAAGGTTGCCCTGATTCCACATGATTTGTTAGCGTCTTTCGCGTGGAGAGCAAGTCGTTGCTCTCCGCAGATGGATAGATGTACAGTCCGGAATGAAATAGAGACATTTGGGGTAAGGCTTCGCAAGTTGCCGACTCGAGCATCCGACGTGGCTGTGGCTAGCGATCAGGCAGTCCGCGAGCAGCTCTCTGCCTACTATCCCAGCGGGTACGGGAGCATTACGGGAGCGGTCGCGGATCAGGATACAAAATTGGTGCAGGGTTCCTCACTGAGTCCCGTTTGTTCAATGGGTTCGGCCAAGGGATAACGTGGACCGGCTCATTACAGACTCTGGGCGCGCCGAATTTAATCGCTCGAACAAGAAGAATCCCGCGGGACGTCCGGTCAGCATGGGCAGACTCTACATCAGCGTATCGGCAGGTTGGTGTGGCAGACCAGCTGGTGAGCCAAGCTAAGCTGGCCCTCGCGTTAGCACAAGGCCGATACAACTTGGGCTTCAGCTCAATAGTTGAGTTGAATCAGGCGCAACTGAGCGAGACAGAAGCCAAGATTGAGGACGCTAACGCGAAATACGGGTCCCGGAACCAGAGTGTGGCGCTGTGATACCGGATCGGTTTATTACGCTAGGTGAGTAATATACTTTTTACGCGGCGCTACGGAGGGATTTTGCGATCGGCTACGCCAGTATGCCGTCGACGGATGGCGTAGCCGAGGAGGGTGCACTAACACCCGTGATAGAACTGGTGTTCTTCAACCCAGCCGCCGCGAACATTTTTCGGTCGTTGCAAGTGGCATTCTTATGGACTTCAAGAAGCAAATGAATCTTGAAACGGTTTTTTCAAGGATGGGCGTTCTAGCTCTAACGTTCACCATTGTTTCTCGACAAAGTCTGAAGCTGCCGCGAGAAACTCAGGCGAACACGCTGCGTGGCGCATTTGGCAACTATTTTCGTCGCTTGGTCTGTGTGCCGTCCTGCCGTACCACGCAGTTGTGCGTTCTCCGTGAATCTTGTCCCTACAAGGTGGTTTTTGAACCTTCACCACCTCTGAGTTTGCACCGTCTTTCAAGGAATCAGGATCTGCCACGTCCCTTTATCTTCAGGTCCGTCGGAAGCAAGCGTGACCTTTCTAGGTGCCAGGCTCGGATGGCCGAGGCCGAACTGAGTGGCACAGGCAGTTGTCACGACAACTTCCCTGTGCCTAAAAGCACTTATGAACCTGGAGAGAAACTGCAATTTGATGTCCTCTTAATCGGGAAAGCGGTGGAATATCTGCCCTATTTTGTCCTTTCGTTCCGCGAAGTCGAGCGTGGTTTCGGGTTGAACCGGGCACGGTGTCAGCTCGATGAGGTGAGCTCTGACGGACAGCTTGGTGGAAGTAAGCCCTGCCCGCAAAGAACTGGCGCCGAAAACGAAAAGGCGCATGGATGCGAAGTTGAGTCGGTTTATACCTTGAGGGATCAGCTGCTTCATGTCCCTAGGGTTCCCACGATGGCAGAATACGTCAATCGGCGTGAGGTCGATCTTCGGCACGAGACCATGGATACTACCTTTCTAATAGTTAACTTTTTAAGTCCAACTTCCCTTCGATTTCAAGGGCGGGAGATCCGTAATCCTGAATTTCATCACCTCTTCAAGCGCGTGCGCGACCGAGTGAACTCTCTTTGCACTTTTTATGGTCCTGGATCCATCGATACTGATTTCAAAGCGCTTGGCGCTCTCGCTGAACGAGTCACAACCGCGAGGACCAGTCTCCGCTGGGTGGAGAGAACTCGCTTCTCATCGAAGCGCCGACGACGGCATGAGTTGTCCGGATTCATTGGCAAATGCATCTACGATCTCTCGGATCTACCGAGCGGAGTCCGCGAGGAGCTACTCCGCTGGTTGCTAGCTGGAGAACTGCTTCATGTCGGGAAGCATACGGTCTGGGGGAATGGGAGGTTTGCCTGCACGATTCAGAACGGGTACTAAAGAGATGTCAGCCCAGAGGGGACTGAATAAGGAAGGGTTATGGATTTCAGGGATATTCGTGGCTTCAATTGGGACCGCTTGTTATTAAGTGGAGTAAGTGGAGTATATCTTGCGTGCCCAAAAAGTGCCCGTTAGCTTGACTGGCAATCCATTTGTCGATACCGGCTTGGCCGTGGTCGCGGCTCTGGCAAATCTCAGTACTGTAGAAGATCTGACATATGAGCACGTCACAGAAACGTATGGCGATGGCAGCCGGCTTTCGTCTTGGAACAGCCACCTCAGAAGTTTCTCTCTGGTGTTTGGGACCAACAATCCACTTCTCCAGACCTCGTACGGATACGAGAAAGGCAACGGTCCCTCGGAACTTAATTACGCAATTTACCGATCAACGCTGCGTAACTTCCTGGCTGCAATGGTTGCCGAATCAGGCGCATTGCTGCGTTGCGAGGCATGTGGCATTTTGACTCGTTTTGACTTCACCGCAGCGTGCCTTGCTGCAGCAGAAGAAAGCGGCCATAAGGCCGTCAAAGAGAAATGGTTAGGCCGCAACTGGTTTCCGCTAGCCGGAAGTATGGGAAGCGATGCACAAGCGCTCCCAGCCGCATCTCGCCCAGTACAGTTATGTGGGAAATGCCTTTTCGCCGTTCACTATCTTCCTCTGGGTGTCATGCTTCTCGACGGTCGATTAGCTGTGTTTCAATCTACGTACACCGCGCTTTGGTACGAGTTGATACGGCGCGTTGTAAACGTAATGGAGAGCCGGCTGTCCGCAGGAGAATATGCAACGCTTGGTGGAAAGGAAGGCAGCCGAGGTCTCTCTGCATTGCTCCTCGAAGGGATTGAGCGCCTCCAGAAGGCAAAACAGGTTTCAGCCCTGCCATCTGCAACAGTCGTTAACGTGTGGAGTTTTGTGAACTCTAGTCCTCCAGAATGTGGGCTCGAAGAGATCTCCAATCCAGTACTAGATTTTTTGTGGGAAGCGGTCCGCAACGGGTTGCACGACGAAATTGACGGTCTGCTGAAAAACGTAAAAAAGGAAGACACGACATTTTTAGACAGCATTGCACAGCGGCAGGATTATTGGGGAATTTATCCTCACAACAGGTGGAAGGGTGCAAGTACGACGCTTTTTGCCTTTACCAAATTCGGGTTTGCAAACGATTTTCGCGCACTCTCGTGCTGGCGCGTGCGCTGGCTAACCAGTACGCAATTGAGATAAGAGAGCGCGATCCAGAACGACTTAAGCGCGAGGCACCCTTCTCCGAAGCATCGCTTAGGGACCGTTTTCGAGAACTGATGATTCGTTTCGCCCTCGATGGGAAATTGACACTCACCGATTATCTGGACCTCTTTTCGCTGGTTCAGACGGACACGGGCATCGAAGTTTGCCCCGACGGCTGGAACATTCTCCGTTATTACCTTCACCACGCCGACGACTGTGGACCTCTTCAGGATCAAGCAACCCTCCCTCGGCCTATGGTGTCAGAACCCGCAGCGGTTCGCTACTACGCCGCTCGAATTATGCAGGGCTACGTCAAGCAATCTGGCAAGAAAAGGTTGCTGATCCGAATCACCCGCTCAAAGGCGAGTTTGCGGTGGCTTAAAAGCCAGTTTGCGTGCCTTGCGGAGTCAGACTCCGGATTTACTTACGAAGGTTGGAAGCGACTGGTTGTCGATGAAGCAGGTCGGTCATGCACTGATGAGGTAGTGTTTCAAATGCGCCTCCTATGGAGCGAGTGGATGAGGGCGGGCATCATCCCGCAAATCCAAAGACCCGAGCTTCCAAACGGGACAGGTTTACCCAATGAAATCGAGCAGATGCTGAGAGTGCTTTACTTTCGATATACACGACAACGAGGGCGAGCACAGTTTCAGCAAGATGTGCTCATACGCCTTCGGGAGATGGATATTGGGTTGGAATGGTTTCACCATCGGCTTATCGATCTCGGAAAAGTGCTCACGGAATCGGATTTCGCCGTGAAAAACCAATGGGAAAGCTTCCTTACAGACGGGGAAGGCCGACTGCTTTCGGGGGAAAGATTGTTCCAAATGCACCTGATGGTGGCGAATCTCTATCGAGAGAGTGGCGAACTAGGGAAAGCAATCGCATGAGCATTCAGATTCGCACTAGTCTAACCCATGTAGCAGGAACCTTTTTGATTCACGCGGCTGGTGCAAGCCTGAACGGCGCGGCCCTCGGAGAAGGTGAAGGTCGAAATGTCGCTGTACCTAAAACGTTCAGTGACGGCCGCAATCAGGTTCCCTATGTATCAGCTCAGGCCTGGCGACGATGGCTGCGTACCACCGCCGTTCAAGAGGGAAGTTGGCCTGCCAGTGAGCTTCAGGCGATAGGTTGGAATTCCAAAGGCAACGTAAACAAAGTCGCCGGGCAGCTCAATCCCGTCGAGTTCCCGGAGGATGACATCTTCGGGTACATGCGAGCCCAGTCGGGACACGACCGCCGGAGGGTCGCCACAGAGGATGAAGACGAACAAGGTGAATTTGACACCAAGACTAGGAGTGTCATGCGTGCCTCACCGTTTGCGGCGTCCTTGCTCGTTTCTCTCCGCTCCAACGGATGGCGAGGCGAGGACGAGGGTTTTGTCCATCTGACTAGATACGATCCCGAGGCTTTAGCTGAGGCCCAAGTCGAACGATTCCTGCGTTCTGCTTCTGAAGGAAATTACGAGAGTAAGAAGGACGTGTGGAGGAGGCTAGAGAGTTTCGGGCAGGAATGGGCGGCTGAGGTAAGATCCGCCGCAACCGAACCAAATTTCGAAAAGCTGCTTGGACTTTTGTCTGCTAAGGGCAATGAGAAGCACAAGGAGGTAAGGTTTATTGGGAATGCCACAAGCCCTCTACCGTATGCCACGCGCTTTTACAATACGCACCTACAGGGAGTTTTCTGTCTCGACTATAGCCGTTTAGGAGTGTTCTGGAATCTGGGTGATCGGGTTGAATTAGAGGAAAAACAGACCAGGAAGTTCTTGGACCAGAAAATGATCGTGGATGTCACCTGCGACCAAGGATATCAAGCACTGACTCAGAATGGAAGGCTCGGTCGTGTATACCGAATGGTTGACATCGGCAGGGTTAGAAAGGAGAGGGCAGGCGTTCTCCTTAAGGCGCTAGCGGTGCTACGCGGCGGAGCAAATCAAGCTCAATTTGGAACGGATATCGCTCCTAAGGTACTCGTGCTAGCCGGCCTGACGTGTGGAAATCCAATTTTCAATCACCTTTTTGAGGATAGCACCCAAGGGCCCAAACTGAAGATAGAGCCATTCAAAGAGATCATTCGGGACTATGCTAGCCGCATCGTTACGCCTGTGTTAGTCGGAATGCGGTCTGGCTATCTTGGCAATGAGTGTGACGTACGCGCCTTGGGTGGCTGGTGGAAGTTAACGCAGAAAGGTCAATCTTCCGGTACGGCGAGCCTGGAGGGACCTTCAACGACATCTGCGGAAGACCACTCGATTGAAGTCAGAGTAATGACTCCGGTGGAAGCGGCAAGACACATTGGAGACCGGCTTCCGTGATCCCGGTGATGGGGCTGCATGTCCGTTTGGGCGGTTTTAGTGCTTCCTTTCGGCATCCTCTGATTGTGAGTGGAACTCAAATCAGCACCCCTGTGCCCGCATACAGTCACGTTCTGGGAATGATCAGTGCCTGTGCGGGACGCGTTGTGGGCCCGGCAGAAAGCCGCATTGGCTTTGAAATGCATTGCTGGTCTCACGATGTGGAACTGGAACGAACGGTTCGGTGGCAGGCCGACAAACAAGGGAGGCTGAAGCCTCATCGTAAGGGCCAAAGTATCAGGTATCGACAGGTTTACTGGCTTCCTACAATGGACTTATACGTTACCAACCGAAGCCTGAGAATGGCTTTCGAAAGACCAGCTGCGACACCTCGGTTTGGACGCTCCCAAGACATTGCTTGGATTGAGTCGTGCCGCGAAGTCGAACTCTGCCCCGTCGAAAGAGGAGCCCTCGGCCCCACATTGATTCCCTATCCGCAGTTGGGCGTCGGAGGTTTGGTAGTTCGTCTTCCCGAATGGTTCGATAACAGCCTCTACGGACGTCCAAGGCGGTCGGGACCGATCGGCCATTATCAGGCGATGTCATCCACGGGAGGTGATATACGGTTTCATATTGAGAGGGCCGATCTATTCCATTCGTCAGACGCTCAACGTGAGCAAGATGTCGTATACTTGCATCAATGGTTGAAGGAATGAACCAGGACCTACCAAGGGACGCCGGAAGACACAAAGGCGGTGAGGGAGATTGTGTTGTGACCTGTGCTCGGTGGTAGGGAGAATTCGATACCACAGAGTGGTGATAAGGGGGACATATTCTCATCACCACCTAGAGGGATCGGAGGCTGCGTTCCTCGATGAAGAGGGGACTGAAATGGCATCTACGCGACGGTCTTAGAAAAGCAATTTCCCGGTGAAGAGGGAACTGAAATAGGGTCGGTTACGCTACGTTCTTGGTGAAACCTAGCCCAGAGGATTGGTATCCCCCAAGAGAGGATTCGGGCACAACGAGGTCAAGCACTTTTCGGAAAATCTGAGCGCTCGAAATGCGTCGGGCATGATATAGCTCACTGGCAGGCCAGACGTAGAGCCGTAGGTATAACCGAGCTTCAATGGCCCGGATACCAGTCCTGCGAACATAGAGGAGCGATCAGATACCAAGATCGGCCTTGGTAGCGCGAGGCTGTATCAACTCGGATCGCCGACTGTACGTTCACTAGTCAGGAGGGCAACCGGACATGGTATTTGTTTAGCGTCTAGGCACTTTTTTCAAGAATGTGGTTGTCTCGATTCGCGAAACAGATAATTTGTCGGTGTGGCAGAAGAAAATAGTACAGAAAAGATCGCGCAGCTTGAACAAGAGGTCCACGCGTTAAAAAAGGAGATTGAACGGCTGCGACGGTTGTTGGAAGAAGCGGTGCGGGCCGGGAAGCGACAAGCAGCTCCCTTCTCGCGGCAGAAACCCAAAGCTGAACCGCAAAGGCCCGGACGCAAAGCAGGAAAGCAGTATGGGCGCCGATATCGTCGGTCCCTCCCCAAAGAAGTCGATGACATTGTAGAAGTACCGCTGCCGGTCTGCTGTCCGCGATGCGGAGGCGGGCTGGAGGAATGCGAAACGGTTTCCCAATTCCAGACCGAGATTCCGGAACCGCGGGTGGAACGGGTTGAGTTTCTCCCCCTTTCAACTCACGGCTCAAATTGCACCTCCGTGAAATTGTGAAGAATCCGCACACACCCAATGTAATGTGTAAATAAAGCGAACGGCCCGAGGTCCTTTCCCGTCAACTCAGCAGTTCCAGTGACTCGATCATACCGAGCACGCGTGTTCGCGACGCAAGGCCGGCCGTGCTGACGGCCTTATTCCGTTAGAGTTTAGGCAGTTGTTTCCAATAATGTCATGGCGCCGTTGTTTCGACCGAACTTCGAGGGGAAATCTACTTCGTCCAGCCTCGCTTGCAATAGTTGGAATTGGAAATGCTTAGACTGAGTCGCCTTGCTTGTCGCAGTTTCCGGTCCAAAGTGCCGGGGCGCAATTGACGGCAACAACCATCCACAGGCGTTGTGGTTTTTTCTGCCGACGTGGGTGGAACTTATGGCGTTGCTGACATGACGATCACGCACGCCGGGCCGAGCAATCCCATAGGTGAGATAGTGCTAATCTCGAATGACGGCATCTGACCAAATCGAGTGACAGTGGCATACTACTCCGTGTAACCGCAGCAGTGTAAAAACCGAGCGGAACGCGTCTTCTTACAGAACTGACTTACCTATTTCGCAGAGTTTGAGTTAGGATTCTGGAGCGGGTGGCGGCCGCTTTCGAACGCGGTCGGCCTGTACAACCTTAATTTCCGACTCTGACTCCACGTGCTGGACGAATTATAGCCGTTAACCTCGATCCCGATTCTGCTGAGAGTTCATGGGAGGCTTCATGATCGTGGGACGATTGACGCCGGCGCAACTGGAACAATTGGGTCGCCTCAGTACATGCATCGTTGCGAGCGCGATTGAAACTTTCCGAGTCCGGTTGCCAAACACAGGCTTCGCCGATTCCACTATCCGGTGTATTTTTGAGGATCGGCTCCCCCTGGCAGGCTACGCTGCCACAGCTCGAATCCGCAGCGCAACTCCTCCGATGGAAGGCCGCAGTTACCATTACGAGCGCAGCGACTGGTGGAATCACATTCTCAGCATCCCCGCCCCGCGAGTTGTTGTGCTTGAAGACCTCGACGACCCTACTGGTCTAGGAGCATTCATCGGCGAAGTGAACGCGAATATTCTGCACGCGATGGGATGCGTCGGTTTGGTGACCAACGGCGGTGTTCGCGATCTCCCCGATGTTCGGGCGACCGGCCTTCAAATGTTTGCTGGTAATGTTTCCATCTCCCATGCCTACGCCCACATCTTCGATTTCGGAGGACCGATCGTGGTGGGAGGGTTGAAGATTGAGCCCGGCGATTTGATTCACGGCGATCGCCACGGCGTTCAGACAATTCCCTTGGAAATTGCTGAAGAGGTTCCCGCCGCGGCTCACGAGATTTTGCAGCGAAGACAACGACTCATCGGCGTGTGTCGCTCGGCCGACTTTACAACCGAAAAGCTCCGCATTGCAATCGAAAAACCGAACCTGAAATCATGAAAAACACAAATCACGAAACGGCAATTTCAAACCTATATCGTAGGAATCCATGACAACGATAACAGCAACGCAAAGACCGAGCTATAACAAATGGGCAACGAAAAACCGCAGAGTATGGATTGTTTTTTCCTTAGCGGTGATCCTGGCGGGTTGCGGCCCAACCAAGAGCAACCCTGACGATCCAGCGAATGCGCCGCACGTAGCCGTCGTCAAAGTAGCTCGGGGGAACCTTTCAAACACCCTTGAGATCGCCTCGGAGTTTCAGCCTTTTCAGGAAATAAATATCTACGCCAAGGTTTCGGGTTACATTCAAAAGCTGAATGTGGATTGGGGCACACATGTTAGCCAGGGGCAACTTCTCGCGGTCCTGGAAATTCCCGAACTCCAGCAGCAGCTCCAGCTCGATGAAGCAGGCGTGCGCCGCAGCGAACAAGATCTCTCGCGCGCGCATGAGGAGCTTAGCCGGGCTCAATCCACGTACAACGTCACGCATCTCACCTACACGCGCCTCGCGGATGTACAAAAAACGCGGCCTGAACTCGTGGCGCAAGAGGAAATTGACGTGTCACAAGGGAAAGATCTCGAAGCAAGCTCTGGGGTTTCCAGTGCCAAGGATGCGGAAGCTGGGTCCGAGCAGGCATTAATCGGCGCGAAAGCGACCCTAGACAAGGACAAGGCCATGTATGCCTATGCGCGTATCACGGCCCCGTTCAACGGCGTCGTGACTGAAATGGACGCCTACACGGGAGCGCTGCTTCCGGCCGGAACCTCGTCCAACAAGGGAGATCAGGCGTTATGCCGCCTTTCTCAAAATGACCTTCTCCGGCTCGTGATTCCCCTACCGGAGCGAGCCGTTGGAGACATCCATTTAGGTGAGACCGTTGCTGTTCACGTTTCGACGAATAACGACACGTTCGACGGGAAAATCGTTCGCCTTTCGGGTCAGATCGATACGCAGACTCGCACGATGTATACCGAAGTTGACGTCCCAAATCCCAAGTATGTACTCGTTCCGGGGATGTACGCAGGGGTTCAAATCCCACTGCACACCGCCCGCGACGTTCTCGCCTTACCGGTTCAGGCCGTGCAAGCTTCCGGCGAGGATCACGGTGCTGTGCTTGTCGTAAATCGCGAGAACAGGATCGAAAAACGCGATGTGAGTCTCGGTCTTCAAACCGACACCAACGACGAGATCCTATCCGGGCTGAAGGAAGGCGAGTTGGTTTTGTATGGCGAGCAGTCTCAGTACAAAACCGGCGAGCTCGTTGTGCCACAAATCGTAGTCCCTTCGAAAATGGAATAGGAGTTTCATGCCGTCATTCTCGCTGCGGCACCCGTTTTTCATCATCGTAATCTGCCTGTTCGTCTGCGTTCTGGGGCTCACCAGCCTCATACAAATGCCGGTCGACATGTTTCCCCCGATCAACATTCCCGTCGTTCTGGTAGCAACCTTCTACAACGGAATGCCGCCCGAGCAAATCGAGGCGGACGTCACAGATACGTTCGAACGTTTTTTCACCCTGGGAAGCGGAATCGATCATATGGAATCGCGGTCGATGACCGGCGTGAGCCTTATCAAGATTTATTTTCAGCCGGGCACGAATGCCAACGCCGATGTCACCCAGATTTCCAATCTCGCGATGGCCGACTTGCGACGACTCCCCGAAGGAACGCTACCTCCCGTCGTACTAAAAACCGACGCATCGAATCTCCCGGTTTGCCTGCTTACAGTCGAGGGCGAGGGTCTAAACGAAACACAACTCCACGATTATCTTCAGTATCAGATTCGAAACCAGATCGCTAATGTGCCTGGTGCAACTGTTCCTCCACCTTATGGTGGCAAATACCGGCAGATCATGGTTTACGTTGATCCGCTAGAGTTGCAGGCTCACAACTTGAGCCCGATGGATGTAGTTCGCGCTACGAACAATTCAAACTTGATTTTGCCTGCGGGAGACCTCCGCCTGGGACCGACGGATGACAACATTTATACAAATGCCCAGATCCCCGACGCGAAAGCCTTAAACGAAGTTCCACTGAAGACGGAAGGACAGAAATCCGTCTTCATTGCCGACGTCGGCCACGCCGTAGACGGCTCCTACATGCAATACAACATCGTCCGCGTGAATGGCCAGAAATCAGTATATGTTCCGATTCAAAAACAAGGCGGCGACACAAATACGATTGCCGTCGTGAACGGAATACGCGATGCGATCAAGACTCTTCGCGATATTCCCCCGC
>Ga0182024_10008186_pt1 | contig 22182 bp, 23 predicted proteins | sample P32metaG_FD_120480 | JGI IMG/M metagenome (GOLD analysis project Ga0182024, IMG submission 120480) | Permafrost microbial communities from Stordalen Mire, Sweden - P3-2 metaG (Illumina Assembly) | ecosystem: Environmental > Terrestrial > Soil > Wetlands > Permafrost | place: Sweden: Stordalen...
ATCGCGGCGCCGAGCGCCACGCCCCCTCCGTCCGAAATCGGATTCGTCGACCAGAACGCGCTCGACGGGGTCCCAAAGGTCCAGTCCGCCAACGCGGAGATGAGCCAGTACCAAACCACGCAGAGGCAGATCTATGCGGCGAGATTGGCTCAAGCGAAGAGCCCGACCGACAAGCAACAAATTTTCGCAGAGTACAACAAGCTGATCTCCGACAAGCAGGACCAACTGCTCAAGCCGCTCGTGGACCAGACGAAGGCTGCAACGGCGCTCGTCGCGGGCCGCAAGAATTTGATTTTGGTCGTCGATCGTGCAGACATCGTTTACGGAGGCACGGACATCACTACGGATGTCCAGAACGAGCTCGCCAAATAGTGCCGGAACTCTGCTAGGGATGGCAATCGGGCTGTGTGCGGCCGCCGGTTCGCTTTCGGCGTGCGGTGTCAACGTGCATTCGGCGGCCGTCCGGGGAGTCGGTTACGTTCGCATCGACGAAGCGGTCAAGCGGGATCCGCTCTACTCGCAGCTCTCGCAGCTCGACGACGCCATGGCCGCGATAACGCTCAAATCGTCGGCTCCTGCGGTGCCCCTGGGAGCGCGACAGATCGCGGCACAGACTGCGGAGCTCAATCGCGAGCTGCGCGCCGCGCAAGATCGCGCGAACAAGATCTTGGCCGAAAAGCAACGTACTTACACGTCGCGCGAACAGCAGGCCGTCGCTGCCGCGCTGAGGGCAGCCGGCATTCAGGGGGCAGGCGCGCTTGCGGCTGCGCAGATGAGCGGCGCGTCCGCCGCGCAGGAGCAGCAGGCCGCCAGCGCCGCCAACGCCGATTTACAGGCTTACCAGCAAAGCGTCGTCGCGCAGGACAATGCGGCGACCAACGCGATCGCCAATCAGCTGCAGACACAGGCGGAGCAAAAATATCGAGCCAAGGCCGAGCAGTTGCAGCAGAATGAAACGGACTTGACGCTGCGGTTGACGCAGCAAGATGCGGGGGCCCGTTTAGCGATTAAGATGCGCCTCTCGAATCTCGCCATGGACCCGGCCGCCCGCCAAAAGGCCGAATCCGACATCGCGAGCATCAACTCCAAGGAAAGCGCGCAGGTCGGCGCCCTGCGCAGCGCCGATGCGGCGACGTTGAAGGTGTACCGAGCGCAGTTGGATCGCGAGACGGGAAATGCGATACGATCGCAAGTGGGCGCGATTTCGGCGCAGACGAGGTCAAAGCTTGCGGAACGACGCGACGAAGTGGGCACGCAGCTGCGCAGCCTCGCGCCGGTAGCGCCGGCCGCGCACCTATCGCCGAAGGTTCAGGCGCAGATCGCTCAAGTTCAGCGGCAGTATGCCGGCGCGTTTGCGGCCGACACCGGCAAGACGATTGCCGATTACAATGCGACCAAGAACGATCTGGACCGGCAATTCGCCGCGTTGCATGGAGCCGACGTGGGCGCTACCGGCGCAGCAGCCAAAGAGCTCGGCTCGCTGCAGAAGCGGCGCGACGATCTCTACCAACAGATCGTCGCGCAGATTGAACGCGACGCCACGCGCATCGCGACGGACCGCGGCCTGAGTATCGTTTTCGTCAACATTTGGGCCGCAGCCGGCGGTTACGATATGACCAACCAAGTCATCAGCGACATTGAAAGTCAACACGAGTGAGAAACCACAAGCATGCCATTCTGATTTGCGTGACTGTGACGCTCGCAGGCTGCGCGAGGCACAGCTCGATCGGCCTCGTCGACGTGCAGCGGATCGTCAGCAACTGGCCGGAGTACCAAGGCTATCAAACCCAGCTTCTTACCGAAGAACGCTCGATTTCGTCGCGGCGAGAGAGCGCGGCTCGCAGGGTAAGCGACGCGGCGGGGCTGGAGCGCAAATACGCAAAGGTCACCGATCAGCTCTCAGCTCAGATTCGCGACGCCGCCGGCAAGATCGCTTCGCAGAGCCAGCTAAAACTGGTGCTAACGCGGGAGGGCATCGGCTATGGAGGCGTGGACATCACCAGCGACGTGGAAAAGGCGCTCAACATCACGGAAAAGGCCACTCCGACGCCGGGGATTTAAACCCGTGCTGGGAACGCTGAACGAGCTAGCCGATCGCGTGCGGGGACGCGTTGTGGGCGACGGCAGCGTTCCAATCGCTCGGATCGCGAGCGTGGAAGAGGCCGGCGAGGACGCCTTGACGTTTGCAACGAGTGAAGCCTATTTCGTCGCTGCATGTTCGAGCAACGCCGCGGCCGTGCTGATCGATGAGTCGCTCGTGAATCGACCTGCACCCAAGCCGCTCCTAGTCGTAGGTAACGCGCGGAGTGCTCTCGCGGAGCTGCTCGAAGCGTTCCGTCCACCAAAGCCACGCGGACCCTTTCGTCACCCGAGCGCGGTGATCGCGTCGGATGCGCGCGTCGCCGACGACGTGTACGTTGAGGCGCACGCCTACATCGGCAGCCTCGCGTCGATCGGACGCGGCACGGTCGTCGGCGCCGGCGCATATATTGCCGAAAACGTCTCCCTCGGCCGGTCGGTCTGGGTCAAGGCGAACGCGAGCCTTATGTCCGGCTGCGTTGTCGGCGACCGCGTCGTCTTGCATCCGGGATGCGTGATCGGCAGCGACGGGTTCGGTTGGGCCTTCGTAGACGGACGGGCGCAACGAATTCCGCAGGTTGGAAATGTGGTACTCGAAGACGACGTAGAAGTCGGTGCGAACACGTGCATCGACCGCGCCCAGACGGGGAGCACCATCGTCGGCGCCGGCACAAAGATCGACAATCTGGTCCAGATCGGACACAACTGCCGCATCGGAAAGCATTGCGTGATCGCCTCCCTGACGGGATTGGCCGGCTCGACCGTCATCGGCGATTACGTACGCGTTGCGGGCCAGGTCGGCTTCAAGGGACACGTAACGGTGGGCTCGGGCGTGACGATTGCCGGCCAATCCGGTGTGTGGGGTAACGTCGAAGACGGCGCGACGATTTCGGGCAATCCGGCACAGCCTCACCGTGACGAGCTTCGCCGAGAGGTCATGATTCGTAAGCTGCCAAAGTTGTTCGATCGTGTCGAGGCTTTGGAGCGCTCGTCTTCGCGCCCGACAGGCTCCTAAGTAACGCCCGATGATACAAACGACGTTGCGCGAGAGCCTTCGTTTTGAGGGCGTCGGGCTCCATTCCGGAGCGCATTGTCGGGTTGAGGTGCGCCCCGCGCCGGCCGACGCCGGCCTCACTTTTCTGCTCGGAAGCACCCGCGTTCCGGCGACCGCCGAATATGTCGTCGACACGTCGCGTGCGACGGTACTCGGTTGCGACGGCGTCACCGTATCCACGACGGAACACTTGCTTTCGGCGCTCTTCGCGATGGGCGTTGCGAATGCCGATATCGTGGTCGACGGCCCCGAGATACCGGTGCGGGACGGAAGCGCGTCCGAGTTTGCTTCGGCGATCGCGCGGTGCGGGTTGCGGGAGCAGTCCGCGGAGCGCAGGACGCTAGAACTCGAGGAGTCGCTGATCGTTCGCGACGGCGACAAGCTCGTCGCGGCCTTTCCCGCCCCGAGCCTGCGCGTGCGCTTCGTCGCCGATTTTCCAGCGCCGATCGGAACGCAATACTTTTGCAGTGAGATCGATTCCGAACGGTACGTGGAGGAAATTGCCGGCGCGCGGACGTTCGGTTACTTGCATGAGTTGGAGGCGCTTCTTGCACGCGGCTTGGCTCGGGGCGGAAGCTTAGAGAACGCGTTGGTCTTTACCGCCGACGGCCCGTTGCAGCCCCTGCGCTGGCCCAACGAAGCCGTACGCCACAAGGTGCTCGATTTAATCGGCGATCTCGCATTACTCGGAGCGTGGCCGCGCTGCGAGCTGATCGCCATCAAGAGCGGGCACCAACTCCATTCCTCGTTAACGAGCGCCTTGCGTACGCGATTGCGCGTGCCTCATGCATAGGAGAGCAGCCTTGGCCGAACTCGACATACGCCAGATCTTCGAGATATTGCCGCATCGGTATCCGATGCTGCTCGTCGACCGCATTCTCGAGTTCGAGCACATGGTGCGAGCGCGCGGCTATAAGAACATCACCTATAACGAGCCGATCTTCGCAGGGCATTTTCCGGGGAATCCCGTGCTGCCGGGGGTCTTTATGATCGAGGCGCTGGCCCAGCTGGGCGGCGCGATGATTCTGGAGCCCGGCGAGTTTTCGCGTAAGACTCCCTATTTAGCCGGTATCGACAAAGCGAAGTTTCGGCGCCCCGTGGTTCCGGGCGATCGCCTCGACATGGTGGTCACGATGCTGCGCCATAAGCGCAACATCGGCTGGGTGACCGGCGAGGCGACGGTCGACGGCCAGTTCGCCTGCTCCGCAGAGATCATGTTCTCGATCGTTTCGAATCCGCGCATTGTTGGCGCGGACTCCACCGTGCTCCACTTATAGTTACGGACCGTAATGCTGCATCCCACGGCGATCGTTCATCCCGGCGCAGAGATCGGAAAATACTCGGAGATCGGACCGTACTGTATCGTCGGAGAGCATGTGTCGATCGGAGCCCGTACGATACTTCAAGCCCACGTGGTCGTCAACGGCTGGACGCGGATCGGGGACGATTGTCAGCTCTACCCGTTTTCGACCGTGGGCGCGGCGTCGCAGGACCGAAAGTACGCGGGAGAGCGAGCCTTCACGCGCGTTGGAAGCCGCACGATTCTGCGTGAGTACGTCAGCATCCACCGCGCGACGGGCCGGGACGAACTCACGGCCGTCGGCGACGACTGCCTCCTGCTCGCCTACGTTCACATCGCGCACAACTGCATTCTCGGCAACGGGGTCACGATGAGCAATCTCGCGCAACTCGCCGGCCACGTGAACGTCGGCGATTACGTGACAATCGGCGGGCAGACCGGCATTCATCAATTTACGCGTGTCGGTCGTCACGCCATGGTCGGCGGGATGAGCAAACTGACCAAAGACGTGCCTCCGTTCTTCCTCGTCGAGGGTAATCCGTGCCAGCCCTACGGTCTCAATAGCGTGGGCCTTCGCCGCGCCGCCTTCCCCGTGGAGGAACGGCAGGAGATCAAACGCTTCTATAAGCTGCTCTACGACCCCAAGCTCAACGTTTCGCAAGCAATCGAAGCAATGAAAGCCGAAGTTACGACCGACGCCGGGAGAGAAATCATCGCCTTTCTCGAGGCGCCGTCCGAGCGTGGCGTGCTGAAGTGATAACATAGGCGCGCTCCTGGAGCCGCTTTGTAGTTCATCGCGCGTCTATACCGTGCCGCATCGGTTGGCATGAAGTACTTTGTATCGACTGGTGAGCCGTCGGGGGAGGCGAGTGGGATTGCATTAGCGCAATCGATTCGTTCGTACGACCCGGATGCACAGTTTGAAGGCATCGGGAGCACGGCTATGCGAGCGGCCGGCTTTGTTTTATGGCGCGATCACGCCGGTTGGGCCAGCATGGGTCCGGCCGCAGCGATTCCCCGGATTCCCAAGCTGCTCGACGCGATGCTTCGCACCGCATTTCATATCGTCGCTTCGAAACCCGACCTGGTCGTCCTCGTGGATTTCGGAGTCTTTAACCTGCGCTTGGCAAATACGCTGCGTCGCTTGCGATACCCGGGTCCCGTCTTGGACCTCTTTCCGCCCGGCGCGTGGCTCGACAACGAGGCCAAGGCTCGACAAGTGAGCGCCGTCGCTTATCCGGTGACGGCGTTTGCGCATCAGTACGATTTCTATCGAAGTCTGGGCTGTCGGATTGAGTTCTTCGGACATCCGCTGACGAGCCGTTACGCAATGCGGCCGCTCCGGCCGCCGCCGCCTCCGTCTGCCGGCGTCGTCGCGATGCTGCCGGGCAGTCGCGCTGGCGAGTTGCGCCGCCATTTGCCGGTGCTTGCCGCGGCCTATCGTACGCTGCAAAAGCGGCGCCCCGGTCTTCGCGGCGTCGTCGGAGCGGCGGATGCACGCGCGACCGAGATGATCGAGGCGGCGATCGCGCGCGAGGCTTTGACCAACGTGGAAATCGTGCCGGGGGTGGCGGCGGCCCTGGAGAATGCGGATGGCGCTTGGGTCGCCTCGGGAACCGCAGTACTCGAAACTGCATTGCTGGGCGTGCCGGCCGTAGCAATCTACGTAATCCCTCCGGCGCTGATTTGGTACGGTCATCGCATGATCAAACATCGCTTCATTACGCTTCCCAACCTCGTCTTAGGTCGGGAGGCAGTCCCGGAGTTGCTTCAAGATCGCGCGAACCCGCAAGGGCTGGCGGCGGCGCTCGAAGGGCTGATAAACGACCCGGCGCAGCAGTACCAGGCTTTCCGTGAGTTCCGACAGGCGCTCGGCCCAGCCGATGCGCTCGAGCGATGCGCACGATATGCCGTCGAGCTGGCGCGAGCCCACGGTTCGCATAACCGATGACTCGCATCTATCACACCTCCGATCTGCACGACCGGCGCGGTTTCGCCGGGCGCTTACGGGCGTTGCGCGAACGGCGCCCCGGTTTGCTCTTCGATTGCGGCGACTCGTTGCGCGGCAGCCAAACGCTCTATTACCGCAACGAGCCGATCGTTGCTGAGCTCGACGAGGCCGGCTACGATGCGCAAGGCATCGGAAATCGCGAGTTTCATTATCTGTTCGCGGCGCTGCGCGCACGAGCTTCACGAATGCGACACCCGTTGGTATGTACCAATTTGCGAGACACGAAAGGGCGGCCATTACCTTTTTTGCAGGCATTGCGTCTGCCCGCGTTTGACTCCAAAGGCAGCCCAATCTGCGTAAACGTCCTGGGCGTGCTCATCATGCAATATCCCGAGCAAAGCTTCTGGGAACGAGTCTTTGGCTGGCGCTTTCTCAATCCGTGGGAGGCCATCGCGCCCTTCGCCGCGGCCGTGGCCGAGGAAGAGCCGCTCGTCGTGCTCTCGCATTTGGGACTCTCTCTCGACTGCGAGCTGGCGATGCGAGTTCCGCGCATCGATCTGCTGCTTGGCGGTCACAGCCACGATACGCTTCCGGCCCCGCGTTACGTTGGAGAGGTTCCGATCGTTCATGCGGGCCCGTACGGAAAGTTCGTATCGCGCAGCGAGCTGAACTATGACGCGAGCCGTCGCCGTTTCTCGCTCGAGGACTTCGCGCTGGTTCCGCTGCTGGATGCTTCGTGAAGCGTGTGCTCTTCGTTTCGAACGGTCATGGGGAAGCGGCCATCGCCGATCGCATCGCCGCGGAGCTGCGCGCGATTATGCCGGATGCAGCGATCGATCATCTGGCCTTGGTGGGTGAGCCGGTCTCGGATTCAATGCGAGAAGTCGGTCCGCGCCGCACGATGCCGAGCGGCGGTTTGATCGCAATGGGAAACGTTGGGAACCTTATGCGAGACCTGCGGGCCGGTCTGCTGCCGCTCGTTGCGTCGCAGAGGCGGTTCTTGCGGCGCGTTCGGGGATCGTACGACGTCGCCGTAGCCGTCGGCGACGTTTACGCCTTGGCGATGACGCTGCGCGCGCGATCGAGCACCGTCTTCGTAGGTACCGCTAAGAGCGTTAGCGTGGCTCGCTACGGTGCGTTTGAAGAACGGATACTCGCGCGCGCGAAAGCATGCTTCGTGCGCGACGAGGCGACGGCGCAGGCGCTGCGCAGGCATGGCTTGTCGGTCGAGCCCAGCGCCAACGTGATCGTCGATCTCTTCGCGCCTGACGACGATCCGGCCGTCGAAGCTGCGATAGCCGGATTCGCGACGATGCTGGCGCTCTTTCCCGGAAGCCGCGTAAGCGCTTATGACGATGCCGTCTTCTTGCTGCAGGTGCTGCGTGAGATCGCCGGCTCCCGGCCGGACGTCGGCGCGGTGCTTTCGATAGCACGCGGTCTCGATGCCGGCCGCTTCGCGGCCGACGCGCAACGAACGGGCTGGGAAGTCTCCCGCGAATCGGGCGATTGCATTCCCTTCTCGCTATGTTTGCATGGGCGCACCGTCGTGCGCGCGTGGACGGGGAGCCCGGCTTCGTTGCTCAAAGGCGCCGCGTTGGTTCTCGGCCAAGCCGGCACGGCGAACGAAGGGGCCGCCGCAGCCGGCGTTCCCGTCGTGGCTTTCGCCCGCGATCGGGGTACGAAGACACCTTGGTACCGCCGGCGACAACAAGGTCTGCTCGGCGATGCGCTGGCCGTTATCGCGGGCAGCGCGGTCGAGGCCGCAGGCGGCGTGTGTGATATTTTGAACGATCCGGCGCGCCGGATGCAGATGAGTGAAATCGGTCGTGCGCGTCTGGGTTCCGGCGGCGCGGCGCAGCGCATCGCGGATCGCATCGCGTCGCTGACAAGGCAGAGTTGATGCGCCGTTGTATGCCCGCCGCGCTCGGACTGATCTACATGGCCGTCCCGCTCTTCCCCAGTTTCATCACCTTCACCGGCGTCGCATTCCCAGGGGTTTCGCTGCTGCCGGGAGCTGCAATTGTCGCCGTCTTTGCGGGCTGCTGCATTCTTGCGATTTATGCGCTCGCCATGCTTGCACGTTATCCCGTCGCGGACTCACAACCGTTGCTCGCGCCGCTGCTGGCGGTCTTTGTCGCCGGGCTGCTGGCGGGCTGCTTGGGATTCGACCCGCGGTCTGGCTTGGTCTTCACGCTCATCGGCGGACTGGGCATCGTATGGTCCTGTTCGATCTTGCGTTTTTACGGTGATCGATACGCGGCGACGCTGCTTCTCGGAGCGTTTCTACTCTCGGGCGGGATTGCCGCCGCGATCGCGATCGCGATGGTGGCGCTGCGCTCTCCCGTCAACCTCTACGCGCTCCAACACGGGCGTGCAACGGGTACGTTCATCTTGCCGGGTGAGCTCGCCGGCTACTTGATCGTGCTCTTACCGATCGCGTACGCCGTCGGGTGCGTAGCGCGCTCGCGCGTCTTAAGCGCCATCGCTTGGAGTGCGCTTGGTACCGGCTTGATCGCCTTGGCTCTTACTTTTTCGCGCGCAGGCTGGATGGGATGTGCGGCGGCCGCTGCATTCTTGGTTGCGGTGCGTACGCGGCGACCCGCGGTCTCCGCCGCAGTTATTGTCGTGGGGATTTCCGCCGTGGTGCTGCTCTTTAACGCTCATCACGACCCCAGCGAGGACTACACGCGGCTTTCGATCTGGCAAGCTGCAACGCAGATCATCGACCGGTTTCCTCTCCTTGGCGTCGGGCCGTTCAACTTTTCCCGTCTCTACGCGCTCGTGCGCTCTCCTGACGGCGATCCAACGGCCTTCCACGCGCACAGCCTCTATCTGACGTTCTTTGCAGAGTTCGGCATCGTAGGCGTCTGCGCGGTCGGGTGGACTACCTGGCGATTCGTGACCGAGCTGCGCCGGCGCTTGGCGACCGCCTCCGCAGCGGCGGCGTTGCTGGCGTGCGGAGCGGCAGCGGGACTGGTCGGCGTCGCCGTGCAAGGCCTGGTCGATACGGTGAGCGTGGTAATTTTCGGGCTGTGGATGCCCACGATGGCGCTAGCGCTAGCGGCGGCGCGCGGTAGCGCCGACCAGGCGCTCGAATGATGCGGACGGCTCGACTCGTAGCGTTCGCGGCTATCTGGGCGCTTTGCGCTTGCAACCCGCAGCCGCCAAAGACGGCGGCCGCCCCGCAAGCTAGCGCACGTCCCCGCTCCAACACGAGTCCCCTTACGCTCGTGGTTACGGGAAGGGGCACCACCGAACGGCCCATTCACGTCTTTCAGCAAGTCCACAACCGAGTCGATTACGATCTGCTTGCAAGCTCATACGAGAGCAGGGGCCCCCAGAACGATATGCGTTCCATATTCCGCAATGCACGGGTGACGTTTAGCGACCCGCGCGGATCGAAGATTACCGCGAGCGCGCCGGAAGCCGTGGTCGACCAGACGGCGGATGCGGTCACGCTGCTCGGAGGCGTCGTCGCCCGCAGCGCCGCGGGGATGACGCTGCACTGCGATCGGCTCGTCTACCGGCGCGCCGGCGCGACCTTGCACGGAGAGGGTAACGTGGTTATTACGGATCGCCGAGGCTTTTGGGCGACGGGTTCGAGCTTCGATTCCGATACGTCCCTCACCCATATGCGAATGCAATGAGTCACACGCCATCAATCAAGCTCCGCGGACTCGTCAAGCGATATGGCGAGCGGACCGTGGTCAACGGCGTCACCGCCGAAGTCAAAACCGGTGAGATCGTTGGATTGCTCGGCCCCAACGGAGCCGGGAAGACGACGACCTTCTACATGGTAGTCGGGCTCGTCAAGCCCGATGGGGGAACCGTCCTATTGGCCGATGGCCCGCGCGAGACCGATCTCACCGGCGCGCCGATGTACACGCGGGCACGCAACGGCATCGGATATCTGGCACAAGAGAACTCGATTTTCCGCAAGCTTTCCGTCGGCGATAATATCCGGTTGATCTGGGAACAGAACGGCGTCCCGCACGACGAGCGCGAACGCCGACTCCCGGCACTGCTCGAGGAGTTCGGCTTACGTGCCTTTGTGGACGCGCGGGGAGATAGTCTGTCGGGCGGCGAGCGCAGGCGCGTCGAGATCGCCCGCGCGCTGGCCATCGAGCCGGCCTTTTTGCTGCTCGACGAGCCGTTTACCGGAATCGACCCGATCGCGGTGGCCGACATTCAGTCGATGATTCGCCAACTGCGCGATCGCGGGCTCGGAATTCTCATCACCGATCATCAGGTCCGCGAGACGCTCGCCATCGTTGACCGCGCGTACATCTTGAATAACGGACGAATCGAGGTGTCGGGTTCGGCCCTGGAAGTCCTGGAGTCGCCGATCGCCCGCCAATTCTATTTGGGCGAAGGCTTTAGGCTCTGAAATTCACGATCCTCGATCGCTATATGCTGACCGAGCTAGCGGGCCCGTTTGGCTTTGGCTTGACGGCATTTACTCTGATCTTCGCGGCCACCGAACTCCTCAATATCGGTAAGCTGGTCAGCAACGAACACGCCCCTCTCTGGGCCGCCATTCTGGTCTTTGCGTGGTCGCTCCCCGGCGATATCGTGCTCGTCATCCCTATGGCACTCTTGCTCGGGACGCTGCTCGCGGTGCAGCGGCTGTCGGGCGAAAGCGAAATTACCGCGCTCAAGGCGGCGGGGATTACGTTTGCTCGGATCGTGACCCCGCTGCTGGCCGTAGGGATCGTCATGTCGTTCGTGACGTATTACTTGCAAGAGGGCGTCGTGCCGTACGCCGAGGATCAGCTGACCGAGATCGAAAATGGCGTCATCAACCACGTTAGTGCCTTCAACCGCGACTTGACCGTCTCGGCTCCGCTTCCCGGGGGCGGCCGCCAAGTGACGATCGCTACGGCTTACGAGCCCCATTCGCGGGCGCTACTCCACGTGACGCTTATTCAGTACGATAATCACAACGACGCGAGACAGATCGTCTTCGCCGACCGGGCCGAGTTTAGCGCGGACAAATGGACGCTCGAGAACTCCAGCCTCTATCGATTCAATGCCGACGGCACCACCACGGCAGAGCCGCACATCCCGCAGCAGGAGGTTCAAATAGGAGAGAAGCCAACCGACCTGGTTAAGCGCATGAGCAACGACGATCCGGAAAGCATGAGCCGATTCGAAATCGCCGAGATCGTCCGCTCGGGTCAGCTAAGCCAGAACGCGCTGCGCAAGTACGTAACGACCTATCAGGAAAAGCTCGCTCGGCCATTTGCGTGCTTCGTCTTTATTTTGATTGCTATTCCCTTCGGACTGCGCCAGATCCGGTCGAGCGGGAGTGCCAGCTTAGGCTTCGGGCTCTCGTTGGGAATCGTTTTCGTCTATTATGTCGTGATGACGATCTGCTCGTTTGCAGGCGAAGCTTTTCTGGCGTTTGCCGCGCTCTGGGCCTGGATGCCGAACATCTTGTTCACCGCGATCGGATTGGCGCGCTTGCGCCGCGCCGCAGTCGTATGAACTTCGTCGAAATCGTACGCGGCATCGGAAACCTTGCGTTCGTCATGGTAGTCGCCGGCACGGTCGCATACGTCGGAGACCGCGTCGGTCATCAAGTCGGGCGCCGGCGTCTCAGCCTCTTTGGAATTCGTCCTCGCTATACCTCGACGATCGTGGCAATCGCGACCGGCGTGATTATCGCGCTGGTCGTGTCGTTGGGGGCGATCTTCGCGTCGCAACAGGTCAAGACGGCGTTTTTCAAGATGAATTCGATCAACGAACAGATCACCGAACTGCAGGCGCGGCAGCGCGCCCTCGAGGCTAAAGTCAATAATGGCCGGCTCGTTTTTCCGGTCGATGCGCTGATGGTCCCGTTCTATCGCATTATCGATCAGTCGGCCACGGCGTCGCAGCGTCTGGCAACCGTTCGCAACTATTATTTCTTTGCAGTTAAGTACGTCAACGCGACGTATCCGCGGCTGGGCTTGCGCCCGTACGTGGTTCCGGTCGATGTGGACAAAAAATTAAACGGACTCGCTAACGATCTAACGACCGTCGCGAAGCTCTCACAGTCCAACGTTATGCTGACCGTGACCTCCGATACGAACTTGTTCGAAAACGATCAGATTCACTTTGAGATCCACGGCACGGCGGACACCCGGTACTTCCAGAAGGGTCAGGTCATCGCGCAACTCGTCATCCCGGGTAAGAGCGGTGCCAGCATCAACATCGCCCTCATTCAGCTCGAGAACTACGTCGCCCTCGCGGCTCGCCGTCTGCAGCTTCCGCCGTTTCTTACCGACATTCTGCAGCCGATGCAGTTGATTCCCGACGCAACGCAGATGCAGCAGCGGATTTCCAAGCCCGGTACCTACCTGCTGACGGCTTTTGCGGCGCAGGATTTTTATCCGCACATCGGCGGCATACCGATCGTGATCGTGCTAACGCAGCAGCCGTGACCCCAGCGCGGCTCGTCCTGGGAGTGGATCCGGGCCGCAGCAAGGCCGGCTTCGCCGTCGTTGGCACCGATGGAAGCGTCTTTGCCCGCGGCATCGAGGCCATCGAGGCTTTACAGGCGCGTCTGTCGCAAGTCGTGGCCGGCGGCAGGATCGACGCGATTGCCCTAGGGCGCGGAACCAACGGCGGAGCCGTGAGGCGCCTGCTTGAGGGTTTTGGGCTCCCGATTCACTGGGTCGACGAGTTCGAGACCAGCCGGGCGGCTCGGTGCCTGTATTTTGTGGACCATCCCCCCCGCGGCTGGCGGCGCCTGATCCCGCTTGGCCTTCAGTTGCCAAGCGGTCCGGTCGACGACTATGCAGCAATCGTCATCGCTCGCCGCTTTCTAGCAAGGGGAGTGACCCCTCCGCCTCCAAATTAGGCAAGCCCGCGAGAAGCGTTCAGATCCGTGGCGCCTATCGGGGAAGACGGACGTCAGAAACGGAGGGCAAGTGCGTCGGATCGTCGGCGTGATGGCGAGCGCGGTTTTAGCGCTAGCGCTCTCTTATGCCTCAGCGACCGCCGCCGGGCTTTCTTTCGGTCGGTCTAGCGGGGATCTGGGGTCGCAACTCATGCTGTCGCTCTTTGGCGAAACCTCCGATTCGAGCGCCGCTTTTTCGGCTCAGAACGGAGACCGGGCCTCCGAATCGCCGCTGCGAGACATGGCGTTTCGCTTGCCGGCGGCCGCTTCCAGCGCGCCCTTCTCCGCGGGCCTGGCAACGTCACCGGCGTTGATGCAAGCGCACATCGCGCTGTCGAGCCTTTCGGGCGCAGGCGCCTCTTATTTAGCACGCGCCGTTGATGCGGGGCTGCTCTCGACGAACGCGGGGTTCGCCCCGTCTTCCGAATCGCACGATCCGCACGCAGGGCTGCTCAACGTTCAGCAAGGCCTCTATACGGCCGCATATCAACCCGTAGCTCCACAGGCCACGATTTCGCCGGGCCCCGGAACGCTGGCATTCGACACGACGCCGGCGCCGACGATGACCGACGCCTCCGATGACGCGTCGTTTGGTTTGGGCTACGATGGCCGCGCACCGAAGCGAAGCCTTAACTTTACTCTGTCCGGCCAGTACGAACACGTAACGCTCAACGACATCGCCGGCTTGGCGCCCCCGGGCGGCGAAGCGGCATCGTGGCAGCTTCCCAATGCGAACGTCGCGTTGACCGCGCCCGACTATGCCGGCTCGAACAGACTCTCGTTGGGCGCGGGCCTCGCCGTGCCCGTATTCCATGGGTTAACGTTGAACCTCAACTACGACGCTCAACGTTTGTACGGTGCCTACGCCCCTCCCGGCCTCGTGAATCTCGACGCGGTGAACAACAAATACGCGGGCGGCTTAACCTACAATATCCCGTACTTATCGAGCACGCTCTCGATCTCCGCGTACCAAGACCGCCTTGGCGACAGCCTGCTGCCGCCGGCTAATGGCTACACCCAAAACGGCGGAGACTTGAACTTTACCGTCAAGTTCTAGGCGACTCTGCAGGCGCGTCGATTCGTTTTCTTCCGGGCGATCGTCGGCGCGACCGCCTTCGCATTGCTCGTTGCACTGCTTCTCGTGCAGTTGGCTTCGGATTCGTTGGATGCCCGCGCCGCCGCAGGCGGAACGTTTCCCCGGCGGATTTCCGCTCGCTTTGGCGACGCGGTCTACGGCGTACTCGATCGGCTCGTGCCCGCTTCTTACGTCGAGTCGACGTTGGCGCAGCGCGCACTCGAACGAGGTGACGTAATCTCGGCGCAGCGCTACGCGCTGCGCTTGCCCGCGTCGCCGAGCCGGGACGAGTTGTTGGCGCGCATTGCCGGCGCGCGCGGTCAAGCTCCGCTGGCGCTGGAATACTCTCTTGCGGCGTTCGACTCGGACGCCGTGCAAGCGGCGGCGCAGCGGCTGGCAGTTACGGATCCGCAGGCCGCGTACGCGCTCGAGCGATTACTGCAGCTGCGTCTGAGCCGCCGCGCGACGCATCCCGATGCCGTGGCCGAAGCCCAATGGCAGATGGGTCTCTTCGCCAACCAAGTCGCATGGAGAAAAGTACCGGGCAGCGAGACGCAACGAGCGTGGCTGCGCATCGCCCTCTCGGACTTTGAGTCTGCGGTCGCCCTGGCGCCGCTTTCCGAGCGGTACGCGATTGCCGCCGCCAATCAGGCCGACTTACTGGCCGAGCGGAGCCGCGCCGAAGCGCTCTTTGCGCGAGCGGCCGATATCGATCCCGGAAGCGCCGACGCCATCGCCGGTTTGGGTGTCATCGCTCTGCAGAAAGGCGACCGCACCGCCGCGATAACGTACCTGACGCGCGCCCGTGCGCTCGACCCCAGGGCGTTGATGGTTAGCGCGCTGGAACGAGATTTGCGGTGAAGGTCGCGCTCGACGCGCAACTCTGCGTCGGCACGGCAACCGGAATCGGTGAATACGTTTCGGGGTTGTCGCGCGCGTTGCGGCGCCAACAGCTGAACGTCGTCGAGCTGCGGGAGCAACGATTGGACCCTTGGCGATTCGACCGGCGCGTGTTGTGGGATCAGGTGATTCTCCCGTTGCGCGCGCGCGCCAGCGGAGCCGATCTTCTGCACTGCGCTTCGGGAACGATGCCCCTGTTCGTCGGAATGCCGATCGTCGTCACGGTGCACGACGTGGCGTGGCTTCACGTCCAAGCGCATGCGCGACCGTACGCGCGGTACTATTTTGGGCGTTTCTCACTCGGGCGCTATCGGCATGCGGCCGGCATCGTCGTCGATTCGTCCTTTTCTCGCGACGCGTTGCTCGAGGTTCTCCCCGGCATCGATCGCGCGGCGGTGCGCGTCGTTTATCCGGGCGTCGCACAAGAGTTCTGCGATGTCGCTCGCAATGGCGGCGATGGCCGCACGATTCTAGCCGTGGGAACCGTCGAACGCCGCAAGAACCTCGAACTCCTGATTCGAGTGCTGCCGCAGTTGAAAGGGGCGCGAATCGTGTGCGTCGGGCCACAAACGCCGTATGCGCGAGAGTGCAAGGAACTCGCCGGCCGTTTGGGTGTGGCAGAGCGATTGGAACTGCGCGGCTACGTCGCGCGCGAAGAGCTGATCGCGCTCTACCGCGAGGCTGCCGTCGTTGCGGTTCCCTCGCGTTATGAGGGCTTCGGCTACGCGGCGGCTCAGGCATTATGCGCCGGAGTGCCGTGCGTCGTGTCGGATCGAACCTCGCTCCCCGAGATCGTCGGCAACGATGGAGGCATCGCTTCGATCGACGATGCTGTCGCGTGGACTTCGATGCTGGAGGCGGCGTTACGCGGCGATTGGGAGTCCCGCGCGTCGCGCGTCCGCGCGGGCGCGATCGCCCGCTTCTCGTGGGACGCTAGCGCCGGCGAAGTCAAGCGCGTCTACGAGGCGATCTGCGGGAAGCTGTAGGGCCTTTAGTAAATCGGCGAGCCCGGCCCGCTCGGGGCGACGCTTCCGTCGTCGGGTGCAAAGATCAGGCGAAGAGGAAGGCTGGATCCGGCTTCGGGCATCGTCGCGATCGTCACTCGAACGAAGCCGTGCGCGGGAACGACGTACTGCCGTACCTTGTATCGAGAGAAGGGCGGGACTTGATGGGACTGCACCAGGACGCCGTCGATGATATAGGTGCCGGTAGCGTGGCCGCCGCGCGGGTTTTCGTAAATCGCGATCGCTTGCGGCGTCGGCAGCGGGTTCTCAACGTTCACCACAAAGGATTGCAAGACGCCGTAATCACCCGAAAGCGCCTGCCCCTGCAGATCGTTTGGCAACGGAAGCTCGCCGATCGGAAGCTCTAAGTAATCCGCGTCGACCCTCCAAAGAGTCGCAAAATGAAACTCCGCAATCGGGTAGATGCCGCGAGCGTGTTTGTGGGTGCTTTCCAAGAGTTCGTTGCCGGCGATTGCGTCGGACGGATCTGCGGACGCGTCTTGCGCGACGAGCGTGAGGTGGACGTTTCCTCCCGAGAGCACGCGGAGCTGCAACAGGCTGCAGACGATGCTTCCCGCCGGAAGATCTTGCTGTGTGATGTTGACGGACGTGTTGCCGTCCAAGGTGAGCAGTCGTCCCTGATTCTGCTCGACGTCTACCAGAAAACGCTTGGTGGCGACGTGGCCCGCCTCCATCTCGTTGGTGGACGGGCCCCCTCGATCGCTGATTACTTGCACGATCGACGGTTCGCGTGAGAGATTCTGCGCGCGCAAGACGATCCGGCGATCGGGCTGCCCCGGAGGGTTGTAATGAAAGTACAGAAAGCGCGAGGGTTGCTGCACGCGAAGGTCGGCGGTGAAGAGCGTACCGTTCTCCGTCAAACGCTCGGGGTAATCGCTGACCATCAAAGAGTCGGGCGAGATTCGCGGGACGGCGACGTTGCGGACCTCCACGCGCGTCGTGCCGTCCACTTCAAAATCGTCTTTGGCCTGAATGAGAACCGGAACGTTGAACGCGGCCACGTCGTCTTGGTCCAGCGAACCCGCAAACGGCACGTCGTCGGGTGTAACGAGGACCTGCGCGCCGGGACGCAGGCCGGCCGCGCTTTGTACCGCTCGCGCTACCTGTTCGCGAACGAATTCGCTAGATGCCGGGTCTCCGGTAACCTCCAGTTTGACGTACGGCGCAATCGTGCCGGCGTAATAGGCGACGCGCACCGGCACGTCGACCCGCAGCCCGCGAGCATCGCTAACAGTGACGATCGTTACACCCGGCGATTTCCCGATGATACTCAGCCGCTGCGACGGCTGGTCGATTGCAGCGGAGGCGATTGACGGGTCACGTACGGCCGCGGAGAGCGGAACGATAGCGGAACCGACGGTAAGGTTCACCGCGGTGCCCACGGGTACCGATGCCGCTTGCGGTTGCACCGTGATGGGCGGCGGCGTCGGCGTCGGGTTTGCGGTGGAGCTCGCCGAAGGCACCGGCGCCGGCGAAGGGGAGGGCGATGGTGAGGGCGGCGGAGTTTGAGCGCGTGCGGACGCGCAGAGCGCAACGAACGTAAAAAGGAGAGGGGCCAGCCTACGCAATTTGCGGTTCGGCACGGCGGACGGCCGACGCCAGGAGCGTCTTATAGCCGACGCTGGGGAACAGAACCGTTACCAAGTCTCGCTCGGCACGTTCGACCGTCCCCACACCGAACTTCGAATGCTGCACGACGTCGGTAATCCGAAATCCGCCCGTAGCGGCCAGCTCGCCGACTCCGCGCCGAAGCGCTCGCAGGCAGTTGTCGCACGCACCGCAGTTCACCGCGTCGAAATCTTCGCCGAAATAGTTCAGAATGAAGCGACGCCGGCACGATACCGTCTCCGCATACTGCAACATCATCGCGAGCTTGCTCTGATCGTACGATTTCTTCGTATCGTAGTTGGCTAGGTTCAAAATGAGATCGCGGTTCTTGCGGACGGCCTCGGTCAAGCCGTAGGCGGATTTTGCGGAGTGCTCGATATAGCCTGACTTTTTCAGAAGCGCCAGAATCACTTTGAGCTTGGTCAACGGCAACTGCAAGATCTTCCGAAGGTCGACCATCGAAACGCCCTCGGCCTGGTCGCCGAAGACTTCGATCGTTCCGAAAACTCGTTGAACCTCTTCAACGTCGGGATACTTTCCGGTCAGGAAGTAGTTCTGCACGCGAGTATCGCTCATGCGGTAAATGAGGATGCATCGTGAAGGCAGGCCGTCGCGGCCGGCTCGGCCGGCCTCTTGCGTGTAGGCTTCGAGGGAGCCCGGAAGATCGTAATGCAAAACGAATCGGATGTTCGGTTTGTCGATTCCTAGGCCAAAGGCGTTGGTCGCCACGACCGCGCGGATCTCTTCCTCCATGAAGAGATTATGAACGGACGTGCGATCCTCTTTATGCAGCTTCGAATGGTAGACGGCTGCCGGTACGCCCAGCTCGCGCGTCAGATAGCTCTGAACCTCTAAGGCGTTTTTGATCGTCGCCGTGTAGATGATGCCGGTACCCTTCAGAGGGTTGGGGCCTTCGAAGAGTGCCGACAGAATTTTGAGCTTATCGGCTTCCTTGTCGGCCTTGCGCGATTCGTAGATCAAGTTTGGCCGGTCGAAACCGCGCACGATCGGTTTGACTTGATCGATGCCGAGCTGATGAAGAATGTCCTCCCGGACCGAAGGAGTGGCCGTCGCCGTTAGTGCGAGCACCGTCGGATGGCCCAGCCGCGCGATGACGGAGCCCAACGCGAGATAGGCGGGCCGGAAGTCGTGTCCCCACTGACTGATGCAGTGAGCCTCGTCGACGACGAAGAGCGGGATGCGCAGCCCTTTGAGGAGCGCCAAGAAGGCTTGATCTTCGAGCTTTTCGGGGGTCGTGTACACGATCCGGACTTTCCCCGAGCGGACGCGCTCCCGAGTCCGCAGCTCCTGGTCCTCTGAAAGCGTCGAGTTGAGCGCGACGACGTCGGTAATGTTCCGCTCGCGCAGCATGTCGAGCTGATCCTTCATCAGCGCAATCAACGGGCTGACGACGATCGTGGTTCCTTCGAGCAAGAGCGCCGGCAGCTGGTAGGTTAGGCTCTTGCCGGCGCCCGTGGCGAGAATTGCCAGGGTATCCTGGCCTCGTAGGACGCGCGACACCACGTCTTCCTGGCCGGGATAAAAGTTGTCGAAACCGAATTTCTCTTGGAGCGCTGCGCGCAAATTCACGGGCATCTTTCTAACAAGGAACCCAAAAAAGTAAGTTCGCTCACTTGGGAAGCAATTCGTATAACCGGCTCCCGGGGCGACTCGTTTCAACCCTACCCTCCGGCAGGCGCCTTGAAACGACCTGCTAAAGGTTGATTGTCGTGTCCCTGTACCGCACCTGGCGCCCCCGAACCTTTGCCGATCTCGTCGGCCAAGACGCTGTCGTCCGCACCCTGACCTCGGCAATTGAGAGTGGCAAGCTCGCTCACGCGTATCTCTTTTCGGGCCCGCGCGGTTCTGGAAAAACCTCGGCCGCCAAGATCCTGGCGCGGTGTATCAACTGCGTGGCCGGACCGACTCCCACGCCGGACAATACCTGCGAAAACTGCCTAGCGATCCTGGCTGGTACGGCACTCGACGTCCTGGAAATCGATGCAGCGAGCAATCGGGGCATCGATGAGGTTCGAGCGCTCAGGGAAGCGGTGAAGTTTGCCCCCGCGACGATGCGCATGAAGATTTACATCGTCGACGAGGCGCACATGCTCACCAAAGAAGGCGCCAACGCCTTCCTCAAAACGCTCGAGGAGCCGCCGCCGCACGCCGTGTTCATTCTCGCGACCACGGAGCCCGAGAAGTTACCCGTAACCATTCTCTCGCGTTGCCAACGCTATGCATTTCGCCGGATCTCCATCCCGGTCATGATCGCGAAGATGAAAGAGGTCGCCCGCGGCGAGAACATCGCCATCGACGACGAAGCGCTCAAGGCGATCGCTTACCGCGCCGACGGCGGCCTGCGCGATGCTCTGACGATGCTCGAACAGCTCGCAGCATTCTCCGCCGGACAGACGGCGACGACCGGGACGCTGGATCTTGCGTTCGGGGCCACGGGGCGCGAATTCGCTGCGACGCTCGTGGACGCCATCGTGGCCGGCGATGCGACCGCGGCGCTCGGCGCGGTAGAAGCGGCAAGCGACGCGGGCGCCGATCTTACCGTGCTGACCCGTTCGCTCATCGCCGGTTTTCGCCACTTGCTCGTCGCGAGGGTCGATGCCGATCTTCTCGCGACCGACCTGGCTCCCGAAGACGCGCAGCGCGCCGTACGCCAGGCGGCGGGTCTATCGCAAGCAATGCTGTTGCGCGCGCTACGAATCTTCGGAGAAGCGCTCTCGCTTGGGCGCTCGGGCGGCAACGCGCGGCTCGAGCTCGAAACGGCGCTCTTGCGCTTCGTTTTGGCCGGCGAAGATCCGACGCTCGATGCGCTTGGCGCCCGCCTCGCGACGTTGGAGGAACGCCTCGGCTCTGCCGCACCAACCGAAGAACGCCTTGCGACCGCGGCGCCTCCGGAGCAAAGCCCTCCAAGCAACGTCGTGACGGGCGTGGAAGTGGAAAAGGAAATAGTCCCTCCGCTCGACACGCCGGCGCTTTCCCTACAGAAGGTAAGAGCCGCGTGGCAGAGCATTCGCTCGAAAATCGAAAGCGAGCGGCAACCGCTGCGCGCGCCGCTCTCCCGGGCGGCAATAGAATCGCTCGAGAGTAACGCGATCGTCCTGAGGCTGCCCGACAGCTGGAGTGCCGAGTCGTTACGTGGCCACACGAAAATCATCGAAGCGGCGATCGCCGAGGTGCTCGGCGTGCCGCTGAGAGTCACCCTACGGGTCGATTCGAACTCGGGACGCTCTAAACCGCAGGCACCAGCCGGCGTTACCGAAGCCAGGCCCGTGAGCAAGGCCGACGACCCCGACGCACTCTTCGACTATGCCAACGAACGGATACGATGAATCAAGCACAGTTAATGGCCCAAGTCAAAAAGATGCAGGCCGAGATGACCAAGGCGCAAGACGAGCTCGCCAATACAATCGTCAGCGGAAGCGCCGCGGGCGGAGCCGTGACGGTCGACGTTAGTTGCGACCAGCGCGTAAAGCGGGTTAAGATCGCGAAGGAGGCTGCGGATCCGGAGGATCTCGAGACGCTCGAAGACCTTGTAATGGTCGCGGTGAACGATGCGCTCGCCAAGGCCGCGCAAACGTCTGCGAAGCGGATGGCTTCGGTGACCGGCGGAATGCGCGTTCCCGGATTAATGTGACAACGGTCGCAAGCCCGGTCGCGGCCCTAATCAACGAATTCAGCAAACTGCCGACGATCGGTCCGAAAACTGCGGCCCGTTTGGTCTTTCACCTTTTAAATCGCCCTCGTAACGAGGCGCAGAGCCTGGCCGAAGCGATTCTCGCAGTGAAGGATAAGGTTCACTTCTGCTCGATCTGCTACTCGCTTTCCGAGCAGGACCCATGCGAATTCTGCACGGACGACCGGCGCGATGCTCGCGTGGTTTGCGTCGTTGCGGAGGCGAAGGACGTTTATGCGATCGAACGCACGGGCGCTTTCAAGGGCCGTTATCACGTGCTAGGCGGCTTGATCTCGCCCATGGACGGCATTGGTCCCGCCCAGTTGCACGTGAAAGAACTTATCGAGCGCATGGCGCGGGAGGAGCCCGGGGAGATCATTCTTGCTACGAATCCGAACGCCGAGGGCGAAGCGACGGCACTCTATTTATCGCGTTTGTTGCAGCCGCTCGGCTCGATCGTGAGTCGCCTCGCCTACGGCTTGCCGATCCGCGGCGAACTCGATTACGCCGACGAGCTGACCATCACCAAGGCCTTAGAGGGCCGCAGAACGTTATAGAGTCATCCGCTGGTTGCTTGTTCCAATCGCCAGTGACGAACGGTCTAGACAGGTTTGGG
>Ga0182024_10008187_pt1 | contig 22181 bp, 19 predicted proteins | sample P32metaG_FD_120480 | JGI IMG/M metagenome (GOLD analysis project Ga0182024, IMG submission 120480) | Permafrost microbial communities from Stordalen Mire, Sweden - P3-2 metaG (Illumina Assembly) | ecosystem: Environmental > Terrestrial > Soil > Wetlands > Permafrost | place: Sweden: Stordalen...
TCTGGCGATCATGGTTATTCCGTACATTATTTCTGTGTCGCGTGAAGTGCTGCTGTCCGTGCCGCGTGATCAGCGCGAAGCGGCCCTGGCGCTTGGTGCTACCCGTTGGGAATCAACGTGGAAGGTTGTGTTGCCCTACGCGCGCACGGGAATTATGGGGTCTATCTTCCTGGCCCTGGCACGCGCGCTGGGGGAAACCATGGCGGTGACCATGGTGATCGGCAATACTCCGACTATTTCTGCGTCGCTGTTCTCGCCGGGCTATTCCATAGCAGCGGTGATAGCGAATGAATTTACCGAAGCCACTGGCGATCTGTATCTGCAATCGTTGATCGAATTGGGATTGGTGTTGTTCATTCTGACTTTTCTATTGAACGGTCTTGCGCGGTTGCTCATCGTACTCACTGCACAGCGCGGCAGCAGCATGGGGCAAGCATGAGCCGTCGATTGCGATGGCGCAAATTCGTCAGTCATTTCATGCTGACCATGACAGGCTTGTGCGCATTTGTAGCAGTAGCCGTGCTTTTTTTCATTCTCGGCTATCTGGTCTACCATGGCGGAACGTCAGTCAACTGGGCATTCTTTACGAAATTACCGGCCCCGGTCGGCGAATCCGGCGGAGGCATGGCCAATGCGATTGTTGGTAGCGCCAAGCTTCTGATTCTCGCGTGCCTGCTCGGCGTGCCGATCGGCTTTTTCGGCGCTATTTACCTTGCGGAGTTCAGCGGCAGCACTACGGCGTTTATTGTGCGATATGCGGCCGATCTGTTGAATGGCGTTCCGTCCATCGTTATCGGGATTTTTGCCTACAGCCTGGTGGTTCTGCCTTTCAAGCATTTCTCAACGCTTGCCGGAGGATTCGCGCTGGGGCTCATGATGATTCCCATCACGTTGCGCAGCACGGAGGAATTTCTTCGCGCTGTGCCGGGTTCTTTGCGCGAGGGAGCCATGGCTCTCGGCGCCAGCAAATGGCGAACCATTTCTTCTGTCGTGGTTCCCGCCGCTTATCGTGGAATTCTAACGGCCGTGTTGCTGGCGTTCGCCCGGGTGGCCGGCGAGACCGCACCGTTGCTATTCACTGCGTTTGGTAACCGTTTCTGGAGTCCCGGCTGGGCCCAGCCAACGGCTTCCTTACCAGTTATGATCTTCACCTATGCCATCGCACCGTACGACGACTGGCATCGGCAGGCTTGGGCAGCGGGACTCGTACTTCTGGGGCTGATTTTAATTATCAACATCGTCGCTCGCGTAATTTTGTCCCGCGGCGTCGCGGTTCCAAGGAATTAAACTATGCATGCTTCTGTGAGGTCGGCTGTGTCCGTCAATATCACACCACCCGTTTCAACGCCACCGAGTCGTGAAGCGCAAGCGCCGCTGGTGATGCGTATGACTATATCTCGAGTCAATTTTTTCTATGGCCCCAAACAGGTGCTGTTCGACATCAACCTGAATATCGCTTCGAATAAAGTGACTTCGCTGATTGGCCCCTCGGGATGCGGTAAATCCACGCTGCTACGGACCCTGAACCGCATGTACGAGACGGTGCGTGGTGCGCGCCTCGAAGGTGACATCCTAATCGACAATCAGAATATTCTGGCGCAAGACGTCACGGCGCTGCGGCGTCGAGTCGGTATGGTTTTTCAGCGCCCTAATCCCTTTCCAAAGTCTATTTTCGAGAATGTGGCTTATGGATTGCGCATCAATGGAACCAAGGGATCGATAGGCGACGCGGTGGAGAAGAGTCTTCGGCACGCGGCCTTGTGGGACGAAGTGAAGGACCAGTTACACAAATCGGCGTACGAACTTTCCGGAGGCCAGCAGCAGCGTCTGTGTATTGCACGCGCGCTCGCCGTGGAGCCCGAGGTGCTACTCCTGGACGAACCGTGCTCCGCGCTCGATCCTATAAGTACCGCAAAGATCGAAGAGCTTCTGGTGCAACTGAAGGATCTCTGTACGATTGCAATCGTCACTCACAATATGCAGCAAGCCGCGCGCGTGAGTGACTTCACCGCGTTTCTGCTCACCGGGCAGCTAATTGAATTCAACCCTACACCGTATCTCTTCACCACGCCCAGCGACGCGCGAACAGAAGCGTACATTACAGGGCGCTTCGGCTAAAGGTTCGCGTGGCCCAATGGATTTTCATTTTAGAGGGGATGTATGGAACGCCATTTTGAAAAAGATTTGAACGACTTGAAAGAGCGCCTGCTCTGGATGGGTAGCCTTGCAGAGCGTGCCGTGCACCAGGCTGTACATTCGGTGCTGGAGTCCGACGAGCAGCTGGCCAATCGCGTGCTCGCTGAAGAGGACGCCATTAACGAACTGCAGATAGAAGTAGACGACCGCGTGGTTCAATTGTTGGCGTTGCATCAATTGATGGCCGTGGATTTGCGCTTCGTTCTGGCGGTCTCGCGGATCAACAATGATTTGGAGCGCATTGGCGATCAGGCGGTGAATATTGCGCAAGGTTCTCTGCGGATTTTGCGCCACCCGCGTGTGAAGCCTTATGTGGATTTGCCGCGGATGAGTGAACTGGCGGAAGAAATGGTGCGCAATTCGTTGAATGCGGTGGTGCGCCGCGATGTGGAACTGGCTCAACAGGTGCTTGCGACAGATGATCAGGTCGATAATTTCCGCGACCAGATCTTTCGGGAACTCTTGACCTACATGATGGGCGACTCCAGTGTGGTGTTCCCTGCTTTTGAACTGATTCTGGTAGCGAAGAATCTGGAACGGATTGGCGACCATGCCACGAATATCGCCGAAGATGTGATCTACATCGTGCAGGGACAAGACGTTCGCCACCCCACTGTGGATCGGCGCTGATCGTGCCAGGCTTCATGTAGTTTGTCGCCTAAAGAAAATAAATATCGCAATCAAAATACTGATGACCGTCAGAACTCCGCCAAATTTACGATCTGGAGTGCGTCGAAAGCTCACCACAATGTGGGATGATCCGGCGTCGAGTGGCACGACAATCTGATTGGTTTGGGCGTTTTGTTCTTGCGGCGTAACGGCCGCACCATTCACGTCTACTCGCCAGGCCGGATAATCCAGAATCCTTAGCGACAGGCGCAGCGGTTCGTGCGCGCTGACACTAATTTCTTTGCTTTCCGCGGACCAGCGCCGGATATCAATTTGTGCATCCGGTGCCTTGGTGGAATCCTCCGATGCAGGCAAAGGCGTCGCTCGCGCGGACTTCTCCGGCAACTCGGTATGGTCGTCTCCTGCAGGATCGTATTCGTCGACACCTTCAAAGCCCTCATCGTTTTGAATCGCTTCGAGGAGGACGGGGATATCTTCGGTGTCCCACCAGGTGCGGCGCACCATAAGCGTAGCGGCGCCTGCCAAAACAGCGATAAGGGCAATTGTGGTGAACGCGGTCCAGCGTCGACTCGGTCTTCTTGCGGTAATCGCTGCCGCAACGAAAGCAGCAAAAGGAATCGCCAGAATCGACATAAAGCGCCACGGAAATTGCACGAAGCGCAATTTTGGAAAGTAAATCCATAGGCGATTGCTGACCCTGACCATGAAGAATGTCGCGGTGAGCGCAATCAGAAGCAGCGGGGTCCAGACCCCCACTTGGTACTGCCGGGAGTTCATCAGCTTCGGTGTATCTGGAGCGCTGCGTCGCTGGCGGGACGCGGCAGCAAATATTGCCGTCCATACAATCATCAGGAGCGCAGTTGTGGAAGCGATACGATTGAAGATGTTGTGATCCGGGTCGGCGATCATGGTGTACAGAAAATTCTGCGAAGGCACCAGGCCCGAGGAAAGCGCTTGCGCGATACTCACCCAGCTTTGTTCATGAATTGCCGGCGCGAGATAAAAGCCGGCCAAACCAAAGCCCAACGCCAGACCCGAGCCTGCATACAGCAGTGGTCGCCAGGATTTAGCAAAGACAGCCGTAAACACGATAAGGACTGCCAAGCTGTAGCTGGCTACCACCCCTGCAGGAGCATTGCTTAGCCAAACAGCGGCAAAAGTGATCGCCAGGAACACGATCGAGCGGCCACGCGATCTGCCCTCTGCGACTTGTCCTATCCCCAGCACTTCGGTGGCGGAAAGAAACAGTAGAGGGAAGAAAGCCATGGCCAATTGCTCGGCAAAATCGCTTCGCATGTAAACGATAAGCAGGGCATACGGATTTGCGGCGAAGAAAACGGCGCACAGAAGCGCGCCGCGCTGAGGAAAAAAACGCCGGCCTAATACGAAGGCTGACAATCCTGCCAGTGTCTGCACAAAAATGATGAATGCCGCAGGGACGTAAATCCACGGCAGCACCAACCCAAGTGCGGCTCCCAGCATCCACGACAGAGGCGGGTAAAAAATGAACCGGGGCTCACCGAATCCGTGATTGGCGCCGTCTGTCCAGCGCGGCAGAACGATGCCTTCACGCCATTGCGCGGCGGCGTCCATCCAGGAGGCAGCGTGAAAAGAAAAATCGTGCCCGGAAGCGTTGCCCAGCCATATGAAGGGCGAAATAATCGCCAGCGCCGTGGCCAAGGATAGGGCCGACGCAACTAACCACGTCTTTCCGGAACGTCCTGGCGTTTTCGGTGTGCTAGCTGTCTCGGGAGCATCCGTCATGCGAGATTCATCAGGTTATTTTGGACGAAATTCTCAGCCACTGCGAGTTTTAGTGAGCCGATGAAGATTCGTTCTTATAGATCACACCTTCCTTCATCACAAAAAAGACGTGCTCGGTCTGCCGAATATTCTCGAGGGGATTGCCGGGTACGGCGACGACATCCGCAAATTTGCCGGCTTCCAAGGTACCGATTTTATCTGCAAGTCCGAGCAGATCGGCATCCGCTGAGGTTCCGGCTTTCAATGCGGCAATCGGCTGCATCCCGAGGTCAACCATTTGATGAAACTCTTCGGCGTTTCGTCCGTGCGGATAGACCGCGGCGTCAGTGCCGAGTCCAATTTTTACGTTCTTGGCCAACGCATTTTGAAAGGTTTTATGCAGAGAATTCATGGCTTGTTCCGCTTTTAGTCGAATCGCAGGAGGAATGTACATTCCAGATTGCATTTGCTCGGATAGGCCTTGCAGCGCCATCAGCGTTGGTACGTAGTAGGTGCCGCGCTGCTTCATCATCTCGAGTGCTTCGTCGTCCATAAAGGAGCCATGCTCGATGGAATCAACACCCGCACGGATGGCCCGCTTTGCGGCTTCCGCGCCGTGAGCGTGCGCAGCCACTTTGCGGTGCAACGCGTGCGCTTCGTCGATCAGTGCATTCATTTCCTCTTGCGTTAGTTGTGGCGTGTCGACATCGTCTGCGAGAGACAGAACTCCGCCAGAAGCGCACGTCTTGATAATGTCAGCGCCATATTTGTGCGCCAAGCGCACGGCATAACGTACCTGGTCGGCGCCATTGGCAACTCCTTCTTCGGGCCCGGTTTCTTTTCCGAACGCTCCAGAGCGATATCCTGTTTCATCGCAGTGCCCGCCGGTGGCGCCAATCGCGTGCACGCAAACCAGCATGCGCGGGCCCGGCACTTTACCGTTGCGGATGGCGTTGCGCAACCCAACATCGATGAAGTCGTGCGAGCCAACGTCCCGCACCGTTGTGAACCCGGCCATCAGTGTGACCTTGGCATTGGCAATGGCGTCCAGCGTTTGCTCCGGAATTGTTTTTTGGAGACCGTCCAACGCAGCCTGTTTGTAATCGCTGGTATACATCATGGTCAGGTGCGTGTGGGCGTCGATAAATCCCGGCAGCAGTGTAGCGTCGCCCAGATCGATCACTTCTGCTCCAGCGGGCGCCGTGGTATTTGCGCCAGCCGAGGAGATCTTTCCATCCGTGACGACCACCATTCCGGGCGTTACCACCGTGTTGCTTTTGCCATCGAAGAGTCTCGCCGCTTTGAGCACCACGGTCTTGTGCTCAGGCGTTTTGTTTTCCGGTCTCTGCGCTTGCCCGTACATCTGGGTGATTCCCACGGACGCCACTAGGAGAATTGCGGGTACTCGACACATCGGTTTGTCTCCCTCATTAAAATGCCGAACGCGACAATAGCCCGGCGCCAGCAAATGTCAAGTCCCGGCGGGGTTGCCGGGACGCGCGGGTCCGGTATGCTGAGATCGGTGGTGTATTTAGAGAAAGGTTTTTTCAAAGTGGTTCCAGTTATTCGCATTCGGGATTGCAATCACGCTCCAGTCAAGCCTGCCGGGAGGTGGGTCCTTTACTGGATGATCGCCAATCGTCGACTTACCTACAATTTCGCGTTGGATCGCGCCCTGGAGCACTGCCGCGAATTCCGCAAACCGCTGCTGATATTTGAGGCGTTGCGCTGCGATTACCAATGGGCGAGCGACCGGCTACATCGATTCGTGATTGATGGAATGGCTGATAATGCGAACACCTGCGCCAGACATCGCGTCCGTTTTTTTCCGTATGTTGAGCCTGAGGTGGGTGCCGGAAAAGGGTTGTTGGAAGAGTTGGCTTCCCACGCCTGTGCCGTTGTTACGGATGACTTTCCGTGTTTCTTCTTGCCGCGCATGGTGGATGCCGCGGCCCGAAAGTTGTCTATCCGCCTGGAAGCGGTAGATTCGAACGGGCTGTTGCCCATATGCGCAGCAGATCGTGCCTTTGTTCGCGCGTTTGATTTTCGTCGTTACCTGCAAAAGGTCCTGCCGTCGCATCTCGCAAACTTTCCAACGGTTGATCCGCTCGCTGAGGCTCCTTCGATGGCGCCGCCGGTCCTGCCAAAGGACCTCACATCACGGTGGCCGTCTGCGTCCGTTACCTTGTTGCAAGCAAAAGCCAGCTCGCTGGATGTCTACCCGATCGACCACCAAGTTAAGCCCGTCGAACTGCGCGGCGGCCACACAGCGGCGCTCGCGCGATTACGAAAGTTTTTAGACCAAAAGCTGGCGGAGTATAGCGAAGAGCACAATGCGCCGGAACTTCAGGGCACAAGCAATATGTCTCCCTATCTCCATTTTGGGCACATCTCCACGCACGAGATCTTTTCCGCGGTCGCACGATTGGAAAAATGGCGCCCTCAGAAATTGGCGCTACGCAGTAGCGGCGCGCGTCAGGGCTGGTGGAACATGAGCGGCTCGTCGGAAAGTTACCTCGATCAACTCATCACGTGGCGTGAAGTAGGCTACAACTTCTGCGCGCAGCGAAAGGATTACGATCGATACAATTCGTTGCCACCCTGGGCGCAAAAAACATTGGAGGAGCACACCGATGATGAGCGTCCCAACGTGTATAGCCTTCAAGAATTCGAGACAGGCGCCACCCACGATCTTCTTTGGAACGCTGCGCAAGGGCAGCTCGTGCGCGACGGCTACATTCACAACTATCTGCGGATGTTGTGGGGAAAAAAAATTCTGGAGTGGTCGGACTCCCCGCAGACTGCACTCTCGGTTCTCATCCATCTGAATAATAAGTACAGTGTCGACGGCCGTAATCCCAATTCTTATAGCGGAATTTTCTGGTGCCTGGGCCGATATGACCGGCCCTGGGGACCGACTCGGCCCATTTACGGCACGATTCGTTACATGAGCTCGGAGAATACCGCGCGCAAATACTCGGTGAAGAATTACATTCGAAAATATAGGCCTGCCAAACAAGCGGCGTCGAGCTCTTAGCTTTCGGGATTCTGGAACATCGGTTATCCCTCGACAGTTGTTTGTTATACTTTTCCTGGCCGCAGGAAGTCCCGTCCTACCCAAGGCCCCAGCGAAAAACCCAGATTCTGCGTGGTCGCAGCGGGTCCGTGACGCGGCTACATTTCTCCCGTGCAGCGCCACGTGAAGCTTTTTGCAATGCTCGGGTTCGTAGCAACCCCGAACGCTGAGCCGGGTTTAATGAGCATCCTTCTAACAGGTGTGTGAATTCGCAATGTCTATTGTTAAAGATTTTCGACAAAAGCTAGGGTCAGCCCCGGCTGACCGTATGCGAGACCGCCGCATCAGGAGATTACTCACCAATGTCGCCATCGTTGCCCTGGTAAGTCTCGGGGCTGCGTTTGTAATTACGCGCCAGTCCGGAGCGGGTTATTCCGCCCCAGGTCTCGAGCACAACTCCAATTCTGACGTGTCGGATCGTAGCTCAAGAGGCGCGATCATTCCGGACTTGGCTTCACGAGCGGGGGACGAATCCGAGGGCTACAAGCTGGAAACAGGCCCACTCGCAGTGACGGAAGTGTCGGATATCGTTTTACGTGATTCAAAACGCAACAAAGACCTGCATGTGCGCGTTTTTTATCCGGTGGCTGCGGGAAAGTATCCGGTGATTGTCTTTTCCCACGGCGCTGGCGGTTCACAAAATTGCTGCGACTCACTAACGCGCCACTGGGCGACCTACGGATACGTCACCTTCCAGCCCACGCACGATGACTCCGTGACCCAACGGCGTGCCGGTGGTGAAGACGATGTACGGTTTCTCCCGGCGGTCCGCGAAGCGCTCAAAAACCCAGTGCTGTGGCAGAGCCGGCCTCAGGATATTTCCTTCCTCCTGGATTCCTTACCAGAACTGCAGAAGCGGGTGGCTGGACTGAACGGCAAAATGGATTTCGACCACATTGGCGTGGGCGGCCACTCCATGGGTTCCTACACTGCTGAGGCTATCGGCGGGGCAGTTGTTGATCTCCCGGAGCATCCCGGAACAAATTTTTCCGATCCCCGAGCGAAAGCAATTCTTTGCCTCTCGCCCCAAGGTCCCAATCAGTTTGGTTTGACCGCCCAATCGTTTGCCCGAATATCGCTGCCGTTCCTGGGGATTACGGGGTCGCTCGACAGTTTAGGTCCGCTGGCAAGTCCGGCGTGGCACAGAATTCCATTCGAACGGAGCCAACCCGGCGACAAATACGAAGTCTTCATTCAAGGCGCAAATCACTTGTCTTTCATTACGGATGCAACGTTGCTGGCGTCACGTTCCTCGCAAGCCGCCGCGATACTCGGATATACCAATTCAGCTTCACTGGCATTCTGGGATGCGTATTTGAAACAGGATCCCGCCGCGCAGAGATTCCTGCAGTCCGACAAACTCGAAAGTTACAGCCACGGAGCAGCGAAGCTTTCACGCCGCTAAATCCTGAGAATTGGACGCCAACGCCGGGGCCCTTCCGCGGGTATCATGGCTTGTGGGCGAACTCTTCGTTTATCGCAGCCAAATACCCGCTTCCGCCAACGCTGTTTACGATTGGCACGCCCTGCCCGATGCGCTGACGCAGCTTACGCCGCCGTGGGAGAATGCGCAGGTCATTGAGCAGACTGGCGGAATTGAAGACGTGGGATCGCGGGTCAAGATTCGCTTGCGCGTAGGCCCCTTCCGCCAGACATGGACCGCCGAACACACCGCTTGCGAACCGGGGCGCATGTTCCGGGACGAGATGATCTCCGGCCCGTTTCGCCGGTGGGAGCATACCCATTTGTTCATCCCAGACGGAGAAAATAGCAGCTGGCTGGAAGATCGAGTGGAATATGAATTTCCGCTGGGCTGGCTGGGTAGACTGTTCGGCGGCGCCTACACCCGGCGGCGCCTGACGCGCATGTTTGAGTTCAGGCATCGTGTGACTGCGCAAGCTTTCCATCAAGAATCAGCGAAATCGAATTGAGCTAAATACTCTGGGCAAGTGAGTCAGACTTGCGCGAAATCCCGCAAATGCCTCAGGATTAGGATTCACCTTTTTCATTCCATACCGTGAATTAGCTCGCAGAGGATTCCGAGAGCATGTCGACGAGTGCGGACGTTTTAATTATCGGTGCGGGGCTTGCGGGGTTGTGTTGTGCAAGGCGTCTCGCTGAGGCGGGCATCTCATTTCAGGTAGTGGAAGCGTCGGATGGCATTGGCGGACGAGTACGCACCGACAACGTGGAAGGCTTCCTCCTGGATCGTGGATTTCAAGTGTTGCTCACCGCGTATCCCGAAGCTCAACGCGTACTCGATTACTCGCAGCTTGAATTGAAATCGTTCTCACCGGGAGCGTACTCCTGGTTTGCGGGGCGCATGAACGTGTTGATCGACCCGTGGCGAATGCCGGGAAGGTGGTTGGAAGCGCTTCAATCGGAGTTCGGCACGCTAGGCGATAAACTCCGCATGGCACGATTACGCAGCCGGGTGAAGCGCACTTCCATCGAAGAAATTTTTCGGCGGCCGGAGCGTTCGACAAAAGCTGCTCTGCAAGCCGAAGGTTTCAGCCAGGAAATGATCCATCGTTTTTTTCGGCCCTTTCTGGGAGGAATTCTGCTTGATGGGGAGTTGAAAACGTCGAGCCGGATGTTCGAATTCGTGTTCAAAATGCTTTCCGAAGGAGATACATGCGTTCCCACGCGTGGCATGGTTGCGATACCGGCGCAGATTGCGGAGAAATTGAAAGCAGATTCGATTCTGCTCAATTCTCGGGTTGAATCTCTTCATGAGAACGAGATTATCCTGGCAAGTGGTGAGACTATGCGAGCCCGCGCGATTGTTGTCGCGACTGACGGGCCCTCGGCTGCACATCTTGTGGGCGAGGCAGAACCGGCTTCGCGAAGCGTGAGCTGCTTCTACTATTCCGCAGAGGAACCGCCGGTCAAAGGTTCGATGTTGACGCTGAACGGCGACGGAGCTGGACCGGTGAACAATTTTGCGGTCATGAGCCAGGTGGCACCGTCGTACGCGCCGCCAGGGAAGCATTTAATTTCCGTATCCGTGCTCGGCACGCAGGAACTTACGGACGTTCAGCTTAGTGGCTTCGTCATCGCGCAGATGAAAAACTGGTTTGGCGAAGTGGCGCGCTCGTGGCGTTTTCTGAAGAGCTACAAGATCCCCCACGCTCAGCCTCAGCAGTATCCGGGTGCGCTCGAACCTCCCGCACGGTCCGTCCGTGTTCGACCGGGAATCTACGTCTGCGGCGATCATCGTGACAATGCTTCCATTCACGGCGCCATGCTGAGCGGACGCCGCGCTGCGGAAGCGGTGATTCAAGATTTCGCTCGTTAGTTCGCTTGAAGATTTCCACACTTTAAATTTCATGCTTGCCATGCAGGACTTTTGTACTATTGACGATATTACTACCGAGCTCGAAACTGATCCGGTATGGCGCGTTACTCAGCCTTCCTCGGCCTTCAGGTTGAGGTTCAATATCGCGCAGGCGATATCCTTTTGCCTGCTTCCGGCACGTTCGTCGGCGATACGGGACGCTCAATTTTTCTGGAGCAGATTTTCGAACAGCGTGGCCAGCACCGTCAATTTCGCTGGGAAATCCCCTATCAATACGTAGTTCGCTTGGCGGAAAAAGTAGAAGCTGCACCCGTCCTTAAGGAATCGCCGGCAATCGAGAAGCCAACCCTTACTGACTCCGTCCGGGACGCAGAGTCAGCGGAAGAATCGGAAAGCGCCGGTAGTGGAACCGTGGCCACCGCGGTGGCCGGTTTCGGCTCCAAAATTTCTGTGATCTTCCCACGCCCGCAGAGATCTGACGTTTAGGGTCGGCTTTGCTTCCTTCCAAAATTTAATTTTCAGCAGGTGTCCTGGCGCCAGATTGCGTCTCGCCTTGGGCTACAATTACCACTCTCTTAGCGCGCGCACTCGTGTCTTAGCGCATGAGTCATCGGAGGATATGGTGAGTTTCGCTATCGGACCGGAAACAAATATTGGATTCATGGGCCTGGGTTTGATGGGCAACCCTATGGGCATGAATTTACTGAAGGCCGGCTACCCTCTGACCGTTTGGAATCGAACGGCATCGCGAGCAGACGAACTCGTTGCGGCTGGCGCAAAGCTCGCGGCATCGCCACGTGAATTGGCCGCCAGTTCCGATTTCGTAATTTCCATCGTCAGCGACCCGCCTGCTTTGGAATCGATCCTCTGGGGCGACGACGGTGCGATGCAATCCATGAAGAGCGGTAGTACTTATGTGGACTCCAGCACCGTGTCTCCTGATTTAGCGCGCAAGATCGCGGCGGCGTGCGCAGAGCGGGGCGTGAGTTTTCTTGACGCACCCGTAACTGGCGGCGACTGGGGCGCCAAAAAAGGTGAGCTAGTTTTTATGGTTGGAGGCGACGCGTCGGTCTTGGCAGACGCTGAGCCGATCCTTCGCGTGCTAGGTAAAAAGTGGTTTCATCTCGGTCCGAACGGAGCAGGCCAGACCATCAAGCTGGCCATGAATCTTATTTTGGCGCTGGAAGTTGAAGCGTTGGCCGAGGCGTTGGCGTTGGTGACCGCCGCGGGGTTGGAAGGAGAAAAATTGGTTGAAGTGATGCAGTCGAGTATGGCGCGCGCGGGCGTGCTGGATGTTAAAGCTCCAAATCTGTTGAAGGGGGAGTACACGCCGAGTTTTCCCCTGCGGCTGATGCACAAAGATATGCGGCTGGGCCTCGAGCTCGCGAAGCAGCTGAAGGTGGAATTGCCGGCGGCGGACGCGGCTTTCAGTACGTATTCGAAGGTCAAGGATGAAGCGAAAGAAGACTTGGACTATTCCGCGGTGATGAAATTCTGGAAGAAGTAGTCGCGACCGGACGCAGTCGGGGTTTGTAGGCTGGGCCCTATGGCCGGGCGTCGGCAGAGAAAAATCCGATCGGCAGATCACGCGCAGTACGCAATCCCGCAGGGGCGTCCAGGATCACGGGGATAGAATTTACCACCACGGAAGCAGTGGCGATGTCGCCCGGTGAGCCGCCGGGAATCACCAGGCTGATGTCGGGATTCCCTCGGAGGGTGAGCGTGTCCCCCGGATCTTTAGCGCCGACATACATTTGAAGTTCGAGATGAATTACTTCTTTTCCGTTGGCGAGGCCGCGCGCTATTTGATGAACGCCCGCAGCGTGGCCGGATTCCACGGTCAAATACTCTGTTTGCACTCGCTCGTTGGCGACCACCGGTTCGATCGTTTCGGTAATTTCGTCCACGGTCAGGTTCAAGCTGTCGGCCACCATGGCCACCGATTCAGGCAGGCCAACGTGCTTGATGATTCCTGCGCTCACCTTTTCGCGGAACTCCTCCAGCGTCATCCCCGCGCCGATTTTCTTTTGCAGCGGAAGTCGCCGTTTTGCGCCGTCCACGATTCGCTTGCCGCTCACGTGGTCGATCCGTTGCGATACAGCGGCAAGCGTCACGATCAGTTTGTCCAGCACGAATCCTGGATTCACTCCTGTGCCTACCAGCGCCACGCCCCAATCTTTGGCGGCCGCATCGAGCTTTAACGCTAGTTCGGGATAAGTCCGATAGGGATAAGAAAGTTCTTCACACGTAGACACGACGCAAGATTCGGCTTCCAGGCATGCCAGCAACTGCTCCATCACTTTCGGCAGCGCAGAAGAGGTGGAATGAATCACGACGTCGGCAGCTTGACTGAGCACATCCGCAGCGTCGTCCGAAATCTTCAGGCCCCAGGGAGCGTCCGAAGCTCCGACAATTTCGCCCAAATCCCGCCCTACTTTGTTCGGATCGGTATCGATTGCGCCGATAATCTCGATGGCCTGCTTTTCACGCATCAGCTTTACGATGGAAGCGCCGATAGGACCGACTCCATACTGAATAGCGCGAATCTTCTTTTTCACGTCGTCTCACTTCCGCGCAGCCCGAGCGCACACCGCGCGTTTTGCCCAGAAACGAAACCCCTACGATAAAGGAATTCAACAGCACAGGCAACGCTAAACGCTAGAATTCGTTCTCACTTGCCTGGGTGATGCCCGCAAAGCATACTTTCTGCACCGGAGAACGTCGATGCCTGCAAAAAAGCTCACCGATGTGGAAGTTGAAGAGCGATTAGAGCAGATTCAGGGTTGGAGCCTGGTTGCGGGCAAACTGCATCGCGAGTTCACGTGCAAGGATTTCGTCACCGCCTTCGGAAACATGACCCGCGTCGCGCTGGTGGCGGAATCGATGAACCACCACCCCGAATGGTTTAACGTCTACAACAAGGTGGTGATCGACTTGAATACGCACAGCGTGAAGGGTGTCAGTGAGCTGGACTTCAAACTTGCCGGTAAGATCAACGAAATTTTTGACAAATGAGATCCGCGCCGATGTCCAGTTGGTCAAAATTCTCAAAATTTACGGATTCTTTCCCCGTTGACTTCACAGAATTCCAGTGTTAAAAACACAAGCAAAGACAAGCCCCTGGATGGTGGTCTCCCACGCATGGCTTTTCCGCAGTACGCGAGTGAGGCTGTGGTCTCGCCTGGCAGGGCAGAACTACTGCACCTCCAACGGATCTTGTCACGCATCACCCCACCCCGGGAGGTGAAGACTTATGTTTTCACCTCCTTTTTATTTTCCGCCTAACTTTGTTCGAAGGTTCCTGGTGCGCTTTGCAACGCGTCGGCTAAAATGAGACCCGTCCTATTCCTGGAGTCTCGTTTGCACGAATGAGTTCCATAATTCCGCCGCCTTCCAATCCTCCGCTGCTGAATCTTTGTCACGTCACGGTATTTCGCGGCGTTTCTCCATCCGAAAACGCCAGCGCGCAGGACGATTTCGAGCATCCGTCCCGCGCCGCTCTGAGTGACATCACCCTGCGCATCGAAGCTGGCGAGCATGTCTGCATACTGGGCCCTAACGGATGCGGGAAATCCACATTAATCAAGACCATCACCCGGGAGTGCTATCCAACGGTCCGCGAAGGATCGTCAATATCGATTCTGGGACGCGAACGCTGGAATATTTTTGAATTGCGCATGTTACTGGGCATTGTGTCGCCCGATCTTCTTGGCTCTTGCGCCACGGACGCCACCGGTCGCGACGTTGTGCTCTCCGGTTTCTTCAGCAGTACGCGCATATTTCCGCACCATCATCCAGATCCGCAACAGTTGGCGCTTGCGCAGCAGGCCTTGGAGCGGATGGGCGTCGGCCACCTGGCGAATCGTGCCGTGGCGCGCATGTCTTCGGGAGAAGCAAAGCGCACACTGATCGCTCGGGCGCTCGTCCACAACCCGCAAGCCTTGCTGTTCGATGAACCCAGCAATGCGCTGGATATTGCTGCGCAGTTGCAGTTGCGCGCCTCCATGCGTTCTCTCGCGCAATCGGGAATCGCTATCCTGCTGGTTACCCATCACGTCTCTGAAATTATCCCGGAGATAGAACGCGTGATTTTGCTTCGCGGTGGCCGCGTTATCGACGATGGCCCTAAAGCTGCCGTGCTGACTTCAGAAAAAATCTCCGGACTGTTCGGCGTGCCGCTGCAAATTCTTCGTCAGGGCGAATACGTCCATGTCGTTGGATGAGGGTTGGTCGGAGAAGCAGGCAGGTTATAGTTCCATGACAACGGTCTTTTTTGAGCCATCCTCGTTGAAAGCGATCAGCAGATTGTCCAGCAGGCGCGTCTGACCAAATTTAGCGGCAACCAACACGTAGGCAGGGCGACTCACATAGGCCACCGGCTGAAACGTTTCGGCGTCCACAATTTCCACGTAATCCACCTGTGCTCTGGGTTCTTGATCCAGCACGCGGCGCACCGCGTGTTGCAAACTGAGCGCGTCCAGATGTGAGTTCTCCGCCAATTTCTGAGCCGCCAGCAAGGCGGCATGCAACACCGTCGCTGCCTTGCGATTTTCAGGGTTCAGATAGACATTGCGGGAGGACATCGCGAGTCCATCGGCTTCTCGGAGGATCGGACAAATCACGATTTCCGTATCGAGATTCAAATCCTTCGCCATTAGCGTAATGATCGCCGCCTGCTGCGCGTCTTTTCTTCCGAAGTAAGCAAACTGCGGCTGAACAATTTGAAGAAGTTTCAACACCACGGTGCTAACGCCGCGAAAATGGCCAGGGCGAGAGCGTCCTTCGAGCCTGTCGCTAAGGCCTTCGACGGTTACATACGTCGAATAGTTAGGAGGATAAATTTCCGTCGCCTCAGGCAGGAACAACGTCTGCACCCCGGCATCATTCAGTTTTGCCGTGTCGGCTTGCAAGGCTCGCGGATATTTTGCGAAGTCTTCCACCGGACCAAACTGCGTGGGATTCACAAAAATAGAGGCTACAACCGAACTACAGTCGTGTAGCGCGCGCTTTACCAATGCCAGATGACCGTCATGTAGCGCGCCCATCGTCGGGACCAGGCCAAGAACGGCGTTTTCGGCGCGCTGTTTGCGCGCGAACTCTTTCATCCAGGATACCGTTCGTATGATTTCCACGAGAGAGGCGGCGTTATGCGCTCAAGGCCTGAGAACGCTCGCGATAAAAATGCATCAGATCAGTCGAGATGGGTTTGGCGTCCAGTTGCCTGAGAAGAGTGGCGACCTGTCCGCGATGATACGTGCTGTGATTTACCATATTTTGCATGGATTGCCACAGCGGGTTCCTGTATTCGCCGAATTTCATGGTGCGATAGGAGATGACTCTATTCAGATCTTCTTGTGTAAGGCTTGAGACGAATTTTTGCAGACGTTCCTCGTCGTCATCCCATCGTGCGCGAAGAGTGGATAGGTCAGGAAACTGTCCCACGTCCGGCAAAGCAGCGGGCGATCGGCCCTGAAATCGTTCCAGCCAAACCCACTGCGAACCCCAGATATGAGCAAGTGTATCGCGTAGCGAAGCGAAGCTGGAACCTAGCGGCCTGGTAAATTGTTCCACGGTGAGCGGAGCGACGGAATCCAGTGCTCGCTGGTTGGCCCAGGCGTTGTAATCGTAAAGCGCTCGAATGTCATCCGGTGACATCGTGCTTCCTCCCAATCAAGATATCGTGAAGATCGGATTAACCGGTGATCGAAATAGTTTTGCGATTCTTTACGCCTTGAGACGCGTGGTAGGACTCGGCATCAGAGGGGAACGCGGCCTTGCGAACATCGTTGCAATATTCGCGAACGGCGCCGGAGATAGTTTCTCCCAGGTTTGCGTACTGGCGCGAAAATTTTGGTGTTTGCCCAAACGTCAGGCCCAGCATGTCGCTTAGCACCAGAATCTGCCCGTCGCAGTCAGGGCCCGCGCCTATTCCGATCGTGGGAATACGCACTTCGCGGGTGATCTGCGCGGCAAGTTCGCGCGGCATAGCTTCCAGCACGAGGGCAAACGCGCCAGCCGCTTCCACTGCACGGGCATCGCGCAACAACTGTTCGGCGGAATCGGCTGTTTTTCCCTGCACATGGTACCCACCCAGCGCATTCACCGACTGGGGCGTGAGTCCTATGTGCCCCATCACAGGAATCTCCGCCTCTGTGAGACATGCGATCAGTTCCAGGCGACGTTCGCCGCCTTCTACTTTCACCGCTTCGGCGCCTCCGTCCTTAATGAAGCGCATGGCATTTCGCAACGATTCGGAAATGTTCGTATGGTAGCTCCCGTACGGCATATCGGAAACGACCAGCGCGCGGCGAGCGCCGCGGCGAACAGCGCGAGTGTGGTGCAGCATTTCTTCGACAGTCACGGGGAGCGTGCTGTCGTATCCCAGAATCACCATGCCCAAAGAATCGCCGACGAGAATTACGTCCACACCCGCTTCGTCGAGCAAGCGAGCCGTCGGATAGTCGTAGGCCGTCAGGCAGGCGATTTTTTTCTCATTTGTTGGCGAGCCCGCAGCCAGGGACTTTCGCTGCAGGACATGCGGGACGGTGATCTTACCGTCGCCCGCGTTGGAAAGGGAACTCATGTTGGCCTCCGGTGCCGCTCCCTGACTTCAGGATGCAGCCCTGTACCTTCAACTTGTGCAGGATAACAAAAAACTTTGTGGATAACCAGTTCGCCGGATAGGTCCTCCGTACTATCAGGAGGTTTGGCGAATTAGCTCTTCGAGATTTGAAATGCCGCCGCACGATGAATTGCTTTACGGATGCGCTGGTAGGTGCCGCAGCGACAAATGTTTCCGCTCATGGCGTCGTCGATTTCAGCATCCGTCGGCGCGGCTTTTTTGGAAAGCAGTGCCACTGCGGACATAATCTGCCCTGGCTGGCAATATCCGCATTGCGGAACATTAATCTCCATCCAGGCCTGTTGCACGGGGTGGTTGCCGTCGTCCGATAGACCCTCGATGGTAGTGATCTTTTTCCCCGCCACACTCGATACGGGCGTCACACACGAGCGGGCCGCCTGTCCATCAATGTGCACGGTACAAGCACCGCAAAGCGCCATGCCGCAGCCGAACTTCGTGCCGGCCATGCTCAGCGTGTCGCGCAGTACCCAAAGCAGGGGCATTTCCGGGGTGACATCGACACTCTGCGGTTTGCCATTCAAGACAAAGTTGATCGCCACTGGCTCCCCCAAGCGCGATTATCAGGTGAGTTGCATCAAGCGGGGATATCCTACAACGAGTTGACGTCGTACTGACAAACTCAAAATTACTTCGTCGCCGCCGGCTTAGCCTGGATAGACAGCAATTCGACTTCAAAGATCAGCGTCGAACCTGGGCCAATATCCGGACCTGCACCGCGATCCCCGTATGCCAAGTCCCCGGGAACAACGATCTGCCACTTAGAGCCGACCGGCATCAGTTGCAATGCTTCGGTCCATCCCTTTATTACGCCGCTGACCGGGAAAGTTGCCGGCTGGCCGCGCTTGTACGAACTATCGAATTCCTTGCCGTCGATGAGGGTGCCCCGATAGTTGCAAACGACCGTGTCCGTGGCTGCCGGTTTGGGGCCGGTTCCCGGCGTCAAAATTTTATATTCCAAACCGCTCGGCAAGGCGACGACGCCTTCTTTGGTCTTGTTTTCAGCCAGAAAAGCGTCACCAGCCTTTTTGTTAACTTCTGCGGCTTGCCGCATCGTTTCTTCCTGCTGCTTTTGCAACTGGGTCTGGAGAATGGTCAGTGTACTTTTTATCTCTTCGTCAGTGAGAAGGGCCTTGGAGCCGGAAAGAGCGTCCTTTACTCCGCGCAGGAAAATAGCGGGATCGACGTCCACGGCATCCTTTTTGAAGGTCTTCCCAATATTCATTCCAATGGCGTAGCTGGCCTTTTCTTTCTGAGTCTTAAGTACAAGCGGGGTCGTGGTTCTCGTCCCCGTTCCGGTTCCGGTTCGCGGTCTTGTCGCGGGGGTTGTTTGAGACTTCGGAGCTGGAGAGGTTTGGGGTTGTGCTGGGGGAGTGTCCTGCGCGGTGGCATTGCCGGGCGGCAGAAGTCCCAAAAAGATGAAATACAGTGTGCCGGATAAGATTTTTCTCATATCTGTATTGTCACATTGGCCCGCGGCCCGTGCAAATCAGCCTGCCCGACAAGCGATGCCTTGATGCGATCGGCAAACTGACGTTCGTGCCTTTTTGGGTGCGGTGGGTTAAACCGGAATGATGCGGGCAGGCGCCTTGGGCGCGCGTGGTAGGTCCGGCTCGACTCCGCGCCAACCGACCGGGCGTCCGCTGACCGCCTCTTTTACCGAGCGGAAAAGAACTACGTACATCAGCTGGCGATAATAGAATCGCTGCAAAAGAACGGGAGCCAGCAATGTCCAGTCCTCTTTGCGTTCCAGTGCGAACGCGACGATGCAGGTGAGCATATCAATGAGCAGGAAGCCCACGAAAAAGAATATCGAGCGCTCCACATCAGCGCTGGTCCAGAGCTGAGGCAGTCGCGCGATGTGTAGCTCACCGAGCGCCCAAAGCGCCAGCGAGCCAAGAAACATTAAGTCGATAATTGGCGATATCAGCGGCAATATCAACTGAAAGATAAAAATATTCGGCAGCGCAATCCAGCCGAGCGTGCCGTATTTCGGGCGCAACAACGTGTCGCGATGTTTCCAGAAGGATTGCAGCGTGCCAAAGGTCCAGCGAAAACGCTGACGGATCAGGGCACCTGGTGTCTCCGGAGCCTCGGTCCAGGCGATCGCGTCTTCGTCGTAGCTGACGCGCCAGCCGAGTCTGCGAATGGCGATGGTCAGGTCGGCGTCTTCCGCTACCGTGTCCGAAGTTATCCCGCCAGCGGCTTCGATCGCCTCGGTGCGCCAGGCACCCAGGGCGCCAGGCACCACGGTGATGCAGTTAAGCAAATCGAAGGCGCGCTTTTCCATGTTCTGGCTGGTGATGTATTCCAGCGCCTGCCACCGCGTGAGCCAGCGCGTGCGGTTGCCAACTTTCACATTACCCGCCACCGCGCCGATGAGCGGATCTGAAAAATGACGGACCAATTTATCAATGGCGTCCGGTTCAATTTCCGTATCTGCATCGATAGTGACCACGATTTTTGTTCGCGCGTGGGACATGGCCAGGCTAAGCGCAGCCGATTTACCGCGATTTACTTGATGGATGATGTGAACCCGGGGATCGCTTTCAAAATGCTCATCCAGCAGCGGACCGGTGTTGTCCGTGGAACCGTCGTCTACCACGATGATTTGTAGGTTTTTCGTGCCAGTGGCCAGAACGGAAGTCACGGTCTGCACGATGACACTTTGTTCGTTGTGCGCAGGTATCAGAACGGTCACGTCTGGCGGAGGGTCGGAAATTGCGGTGTGGTCGGGCCGCAGTTTTTCGATCAACGCCAGAATGCCAATTACCAGGGCCCGGCCACTGACAAGGAAAATCCCTACGACGAAAATCGTGGAGAACCCGACGCGGAACCAGCGATACAAACCGAAGATGAAGCCATCCGCATGCGCCTCGAATTGCTCCTGGGAAGAGAGCGGTAGCATCATCGCGGAGCGGGTCTTGCCCAGCAGATCAGGGACGGAGACAAATTGATATCCCTGTGCGCGAAGCCGATCGATGATCTGCGGAAGGGCCGCCAGGGTCTGGCTACGGTCCCCCCCGCCGTCGTGAAACAGAATAATGTTGCCCTCGGTAGCCTGAGATAGCACTCCCTCCACAATTTGAGAGGCCGCAACCTGTTTGCCATTCGGCTGCTTCCAATCGTGCGGATCAATTTTCTGGCCCACGATGACGTAACCCATATCCTGAGCGATAGGCAGTTGCGCTACCTCTTCGGCGTATTCGGGTTCGTGATCGATACCGTAGGGAGGACGAAACAGAATCGATTTCACCCCCAGGGTGCTTTCGATCAGACGCTGGGTCAGATTCAATTCCCAGCGCAGTTGCGTGTGTGAAATATCGTCGAAGTTAGGGTGCGTGTACGTGTGATTCCCTACTTCATGTCCTTCGGCATACTCGCGCTTCAGGATTTCGGGCCATTGGCTGCCGGATACGCCCACGATAAAAAATGTTGCCGGAACATTTTTCGCTTTGAGAATGTCGAGGATTTTTGGCGTCCAGCGCGGGTCTGGTCCATCGTCAAAGGTGATCGCCAGCTTTTTTTTGGCCGCGCCCAGTTGGTCGATGTGATAGGACAGCGGATAGGTATCGTATTTTTCGCTGGTGAAAAGGTCCGTAGCGGGATCGTAAGTAAAACTCCGGCGGCCGTGTTTGGGAGTGTCGATAAAGTGCCAGACGTCGCCGTCGCCTTCGAAAATCAGATCAGGCCCGGGAGGCACGTCGGTGAGCTTGTCGCGAATGGCATCGGTTGGATGAGTGGCGTCCCAGATGGGCCACATGGAAGAGTCCGCCGAGCCGAGCCGCCACAACGCCGTGCCCTGCACACCCAGACGGTCGTTGGCTCTTAGTTCGTTGTACGCCGTGAGCGCATCAAGCATCCATACCTGATGCACGTGCTCGTGTTCATCGTTGTAGGAGAAATGTGGATTCAACGAGACGGGATCAAACTCCACTGCAGTTTCAGATTCGGAGGCGCGCAGCAAGGCTTCCTGAATGGTCAACGATTCTGCGAACTCTGCTTTTTTCTTAGGCGCCAGCGACCAGTCATAGGCGTAGTTGCCCACCGCCGAGATTATTTTCTGCGCCGGAACCACTTCCAATACCTGGCGTAAATTCTCTACATACCAGTCCTGCGCTGCGATAGGTCCAGGGGGTGACGTAAGCCAATGCTGGTCGTAATTCATCAACAGGATGGCGTCACACTGCTTGCCAAAAAAACCGTAGTCGTAAGCGTCATCGCGCGCGGGCAGCGCGACCATTAATTTCGATCCTGCTGCATGCAAGCCCGCGCCGAGCTCCGCAATAAATTTCTTGTAATGTTGCTGGCTGGCGTCGGGGACTTCCTCGAAATCAACCACGATGCCAGCTTCATGCGATTTGGTGGCATATTCGACGAGATCTCTCGCCAGGTTATGGCGCGCGTTGGCGCTAGCCAGCATTTCTGCCATTTCCTTGATGCGCCAATTCACCCCGTCGTAGTTGTTCACCTGCCCCATCATGGGCATTTCGATGTTTACCGACTTCATCCATTGGTGGAGCTTGTCTTCTTTCAGAATCGCGATGGCCTGGTCGGGTGTAGCCTTGCTGACGTTTTGTCCGTTCTCGTAATCGACA
>Ga0182024_10008188_pt1 | contig 22181 bp, 15 predicted proteins | sample P32metaG_FD_120480 | JGI IMG/M metagenome (GOLD analysis project Ga0182024, IMG submission 120480) | Permafrost microbial communities from Stordalen Mire, Sweden - P3-2 metaG (Illumina Assembly) | ecosystem: Environmental > Terrestrial > Soil > Wetlands > Permafrost | place: Sweden: Stordalen...
CTTTCCGTCCACCAGCTCAGCACACTTTCTGCAAGTAGCCCATGTGCCAGTAGTACGTCCAAGGAATACCGGAAGACCATTATGAAGGAAATTCGAGCAGGGATAGACCGTGAACACTGGCGACGACTGGCAGAAGTCGCAGTGGTTGCCGCCGAGATTGGCGCAAGGAACGAGGGTCATACGACAGGTGTCATGCGGCCGGCGTCGTGTAGGCGAAGTCGGTGAGGATAGAAGGCGTCTTACCGTGGAGCAGAACGTCTTTTCTCGCGCACTCGGGGCAACGCCATTCAAAAGGAATTCCGCATCGCAGGCCGTGAGGCATCAGTGTTGCGTATTCTTTGGTGAGCTCAACCTGACAGTCGTAGTTGCGGTTGCATTCGGGGCAGAAATGTTGCACAGCTTTCCCTCCAATGAGACTTCCGGGGGAAGGAGACGGCGTTCGGCACATCCTGACCGCACAGGATGCTTACATCCCCCTCGCAAACGCCGTCTCAAACTCCGACCGTCTATAGACGGTCACGGAACGCATCATACCTGCAATCATTCCCGCATGGCAAGTGGGAAAACGAAGAGTCTGTTAAATGTCCGATTTGGAAAGAGACTTGGGGCGTTACGCAAAGAAAAAGGCTGGACCTTCGTTTATCTGGCAGAGCATTCGGGGCTAGACGATGCGTTCCTCCACAATCTGGAACACGGAACGAAGGAGCCATGCCTGAACACGATCGACATTCTTGCAAAGAGTTTCGAGTTGAGTATCTCTGAGTTGATGCGCGGAGTGTGAGTCAGCCCTTCGGCTCGAATAGAAACAGCGTGTCGCCCTTGCTAGATGCGACGATCAAGAATCCCTCATACTTGTCAGCGGACTCCTCGTCTCGAAAATCGCCATACTCGAGAACTGTCACCATTTTCCATGTCTCAGTTTTGGGGTGCACTCCACCACCCGTCTGTCCCCAGTTTCCACCAGTTTCCCATTTGGTCAGGAATAGAATGGGGGCACACAGAGGACACATGGAAACGGGCGATTGCAAGCTTTGCCTTTCGAAGAGCGTTGATTTGCGCACCAGCCACTTCCTGCCCCGCTCGTTCTACGCGCTGATGCGAATGGGCGATCATACCCCGGTCTATATCTCCAAAGAGTCGATGTACTCCTCGACAAAGCAGGTCAAAGATTATGTGTTCTGCGGGGACTGTGAGCAATGTTTCGGTAAGGCTGAAACGTGGATCAAACCGATGCTTCCCGAGGTCGGAGGACCGTTCTCGCTGCGCGAACGCCTGATGATGCAAGCGCCAATCGACAAAACGGCAGATTGGGAGCTCTACAAAACGGCGTCGAATCCTGAAATCAACGTGGATAAGCTCACGCACTTCGGCATCGGGGTTTTCTACAAAGGCGCGGTGCATCCGTGGAACAACGGAACTCCGGAGCCCTATCTGAAGCTCGCGCCGGAAGAGCAGGAAGCGCTGCGACAGTACCTCCTCGGGCTCGCCGATCTGCCGAAGAATATGGCTCTCTCTGTGACCGTCGATTCGTTGCCGGTCGTGTGGCAAGGAATGATTCAACCGTATCGTGCTGAACCGCTGGGCGGATTTAAGCGATACGTGTTCTACATCCCCGGCATCTTCTTCCAACTCCTCATTGGAGACGGGGCACGGGACTCGATGCCGAACTTCAGTGCGGACCCGAGACATCTGATCCTCGTAGAGGACGTATCGCACCCCATGCGAAATACGGCGCGGGAGCAGACGGCGAACGCCAAGCGCACAGAGAAGCTCGAAAAAACGACTGCGGAGATTGATGCCAAGGGCCTGAGCATTCGCCTCGGCGATTAGGAGAGGGTATGCACGCATTCTGGGAGTTTCTGAAGGCCGGAGCGCCTGCCGTAAGCGCGATCATTGCGCCGCTTGCCTTGATTTTCTCATGGGGGAGGCTCCAATGCCACCTGACACCTCCGTGATCGTGACTGAGACCGACGATGACGTGGCCCATGATTTATTTTCTCAACAACTATAATCATCCTGATCTTCTGTCGGGGAAGTGGCGGTACAAAGGAGACTCAGACCATGAAAAAGACACTTGAAGACAAGCAGGGAGGAATGCGAGAGCGCACTTCAAAAGCGGAAAAAGGAAACTCAGTACGGGGTCGGGTGATATCGGAATGTGGCTCTCAAGTTGCAACTGGAGTGGTCTGCTTCTCGCCCCCTCCGCTTCCAGAACAGATCAAACCCTTGCGCCAAATACATCCGTCTTGCTCTGAGAAAACCAAACCGTCGCCCGTCATTTACGCCCTTGTTGATCCCAGAAATCGCATCCTTGTGCGCTATGTCGGCAGGAGCGCAACAGCGGAACGGCGCTTTTATAATATTTTGCACGCAAAACACGGAATAACCGTAGCATGGATCGCCGCTCTCAAGGCCGACGGAGTTGAGCCCGAAATGTGGGTGCTTGAAGAAGGAGACAGCCCCAAACGTGAGTGGTTTTGGATACAATTTTTCCGGGGTCCGGACCTAATTACGAATCACACTAGCCTTGCTTCATGCAGCCATTCTCCCTATGCCTAGGTACCCAAGCGGGTAGCATAGTTTTCATGGTCCACAACCGCGCTACAGTTCTTTGGGAGTCAACCACTGCCGATTTTACTGAGGAGTAAACACATGGAAATGTTCACTGCCTGGCTTAAAGATAGAGTTGCAAATAAAATCGATCTTCCCGCCGAGATTCATCGGCAAGGAACTCACTATACGGCTCTGGTCAAAGTGTCAGGACGTTTAGATTCCCCAAATTCTTCTCTTGCTCAAGTGGTTGGTCTGTTTATGGCTTGCCAAGGTCGGGCGGGGGCTTTCCTTATGGACGATCGCGGCGTGATCCGTCAGTGCCATTTTTCCTCCGACAGGGGTCCGTCTTCTTCTGGTGACGGTGAGCAGGAACTAACACTAGAATTTGATATTGAGAACTAGGAAATCTGAGGACAGACGTCTGTCCCCGGGTTTCTCCCTGAATGGTCGATCACCCCGAAAGCGAAACCTTTTGGTTGCCTCATCGGCCTATTGTAAATCTCTACCTGCGGTCGCCGTGCAAATCCAATTTCCCATGCTCAGGCATTTCATAAACTCACACCGGTTGAATCCCTCGCCGTGGTTGCAACTCAACCGCTCGGGATAAATGCACTGCGGCGGTTGCGCGAGCTTCGGGTGTTCACCTCTCAGTGTTGTTGCGCCCGGCTCCAACAGAAAGTGATAACTAACAAAAATCTTGCCGTCTACTATTTCAGTCTTCGTGGTGGTTCTTACGTTGCCGCAAGCATCACGAAAGTAGCCCACTGGTACCGGTGGATTTTTCATTGTCCTACTGCCTCGTTACGATCCCAACAATCACGTAGTATCACTCAGCCTCACAATTGTGTGGATGCCATAAATTCTGGTGATCTTTCATCGCGGCGCTAATCCTCGCTAGCTCGGGTTCCATCTGCGGCTTGTAATTCGAGAGCATCGTGTCTCGCTGCGCTCTCAACGCATCCATCTTTGAGCAGTTCATGAGAGCATCGTATCAGCTTCGTTTTATGTTCGCCACACCAAAAATCACCAGTAAAAAAGAGCCACAGAGGGCATAGCCGGTTTTTGGGCGGACCTCCCCTAAATTGGAAAAATTCAGTGTCCCAATGGCCGTTAACTAACTATCGACGGCGTTTGGAAAAGAACAACACGAGGACCAAATGGAAGAGGCCGTAGATTTGCACCACAGCGATCTCCGCAAAGAAGATCCATCTAAAGAACAGTTTCATCTGTGTTCTTATTGGTTTTGCTGAATTACAGCGAGTGGAAAAGCGACTGACACACCTTGCCCCTACCCCATTGCCTGACTCAAAACTTTCGTCGCTCGGTGTTGAGCCTCACCGCCCCAAGACTCGGGACCTGTTAGCTGCGCCGAAGTGATTCGAGGCGCACTTTTTCCCTAAAGCTTGGGAGTGTGCTTTGGTAAGCCGGGCATCGACCGGCCAATTGTCATTCGCAATCTAAAGTAGCAGGAGACGATGAGAATTGGCTCATTACCGAGGTAACTGTTGTCCATTCGCGGCGGATATAAACGAAATCATGAGAGAGAGCGAGCGGCGACGGCGAAAGGATACCTCGCGATGAGGGCGGAAGCTTCAACGGTCGGGGTTGTAGACCGTTGACACCTTTGCGCCAGCCTCCGATCCGATAAAAATGGCGGAGTGCTAACTAGCACTCCGCCAGAATCTGAGGCGATTCAACTATCCCGCCGTCTTGCGGTTCTTCGGCTTAGTTTTGCCCTTCGTCTTTTTTTCTCGTTTCGCAGCAAGTTCCTCTGCCACGGCCTTTTGGAGTTTCTCAGTATCCACGCGATAGCGTTTGGCGGCGTCCATGAGAACGTCGTCACGGCTTCCGGCGGATCGCTGATAAGCCGAATCTAGCAGGCTGACTTCCAGAAGCAGTTTGCAGAGTTCGGACTCATCGTAGGTGCCTACTTGCTTGGCCAGAAGCTCCTGAGCGGACGCAGAGTCTTTCTTTGCCTCTACCTTGTGCCGCTTCGCCAGAGTCGGAACCTGGCTGTAGGAGAGATGGCCGATCAGGTAATGGCCAACCGCCAGCAAGTCGGCCTTCTTCAACGGAGCCGATACGCGTTGGAGAATCGTAACCAAGACACGATGGCGAGTCGTAATGGCGAGTTTCTCCTTTTCGATACGCTTCCGCTCTTCTGCCCGCTCCCGCTCGACTTGTTGCGGAGAGGGCGTGTTGGGATGGTGGATGCGGCAAGCTGGATCGGCACAGACCTTGACCACCTGTCCGCGCTTGCCGCCGTCCATGACGATAGCCTCAGTCATCTTGTCACAGGGTTTCTGAACGGCTGAGAGCTTGGCGCTTGCGCCGTTCGGCTTGGGTTTCTTGATCTCCAACTCCACGTACTGATTCCGCCCCAAGGGAGCGCCCTCGCGGGAATTCCACGCCGCCGAAATCTGTATTAGCTGCGGTTTGGTTTCCAGAGTCTTTTTGACGTAAGCGTCGATCTTGGTCCGGAAACAGTCGGGCGAAGTGCAGGAATCCTTCCGCACGTCTGGGAAGAGTAGTTTGTTGAATCCCGTTCGCTTCGGGCAGTTTACGCATGAACCTGCTTCGGGAACGAGTGTCTCATCCTGCTTGTCAAATGGCGCAGACGCCAGTTGTAGCAAGATGTTCGATTCAATCCACGCCGCCAACTCCCGCACTGGAATCAGGACTTGGCTGTTGCCCTCGCTTGTCCACAAGCCCCGAAAAGCTGCCGAGAATGCCTCCTGCTGTTGCGAAGCCGGGAGCTTGGCGATTAGCAAAGCATGTCCGATGGTGATTTGGTCTTTCAGGAACGCCTCGGCCACGGGCGGTATGAGGTCAGCGAGTCTAATGCGACCGTAGACGTAAGCCTCGCTCTTGCCAGCACGTGAGGCGATGATGGCAATGGTGTAGGCAGGCTCTCCGAGTTCCAAGAGTGATTTGAAACCGAGAGCTTCCTCCAGCGGGTGAATGTCCTCGCGTTGCAAGTTCTCAACGCACTGCGCCTCGATAGCCTCCGCATCCGTCAGCTTGACTACGCGGACGGGAAGTTTTTCGAGTTCCGCCAGTTTCGCCGCTCTCAGGCGACGTGCCCCGGCTACAACCTCGTACTTACTTTCTTCCAGTTCGCGTACCAGAAGAGGCGCTAGAATCCCTTGCGTCTTGAAGCTCGCGGCCAGTTCTTCGAGGCTCTTCGGATCAAAGCGTTTGCGGGGATTGGTGGCTGACTCCGCAAGCGCGGTGATAGGAACGCTGTGATATTCATGGTTGTTGACTGCATTTTGTGTACTGTGCATCGTCGTTTCTCCTCTTATGTGTCTTTGGTTAGGTGTTCGTGGACTCAGCGCACACGTCGGGCCTGAAAACCAAACGGTGCAGGCGTTGGCGTGTTATGCGGCTGCCGCGAGTGCCGCTGGCTCGGGGGCAATGCCCCCGAGGATCACGGCAGCGGTTTGTTGAACGGCTTCCAAGCTCTCGCGCAGGAGGCTTGCGTCTCCGTGCCAAAGCTGGATGTAGTCCTGGGATGAAGTTCCGTTCTGAAGCCCGACCGATTGGCAGACCACGAAAGCCACGGCTTCGGCCTCGGTCTCGCGAACTTGTTTGGTGGTCAGGGTGCGGCGGTCGCCACGATGCAACATTTCGTGAGCGATCTCATGCACTAGCGTCGAAAACTCCTCGGCGGGCTGCATCCCGGAAAGGAGCGTGATCTTCCCGCCATACGAGAGACCCTTTGCGGGAGCAATTCGCTCGGAGAAACTCAGCTCGACGCTTTGCGCTTCCACGAACTTCAACAAGCGTTCGCGGTAGCCGCTCACATCACCGTTGACCTCGGTGAGCGTCGGGAGTTCTTTGCCTTCGGTCTGGCTGACATCGAAAACGTAGACGGCCCGGAATCCGTACAGCGTCCGCTGACCCTCCGTGGTTGCGTCTGCACTCGGCTCGTCGGTCGCTACATCCTTCGTGCTTCGTCTTCCGACCATCGGGGCGAGAATGAAAATGCCTTTTTCTCCCCGTTTAACGAAGCGGCCAAGCGAGTTCCAAGTACGAAGTCCGGCAACGTTGGTAGCATCGGGCTTCTGGCGTGCGATGAGCATAATGTTGCCGAAGCTGTAAGTGTGAAACTTGGCCATGGCTCCGAGGTATGTGGTGAGGACTTCACTGTGACCGGACTCCAACGCTGCAACGAGGAAATCCACGGCCTCTTTGGTTCGTGTGTTGACTTCTTCTAATTTCATGTTTTTTTCTTTTCTTCCGTTTCCGGCTTGTTTCTTTCTTCACTAGAGCGGCAGCGGGAAGAAACAAGACGGGGACGGTGAAAGGGACAGAACGGAGGCCGAAGGAGGGTGGCAGGGCGTGAGTGAAAGCGCGGTGAGTGCCAAACGCGGGTGGGTTTAGTTTGGCGCGAAACCGGCGCAGTCCGAAACGCCCGTCCGAGCCGCGGCTAAGCGGCGCCCACCCGGAAGAGGGCGAAGTGGAGGGAAAGACGGCGTAGCCTTCCGTTTGGGATTGTTAGAGGGCTTGAGTATGAACGGTCTTGCAGAAGAAGAGGGCTTGACGCCTGTTTCCGACGGCTAGAACAAGTAGGGCTAGGGCCCGATGCGCTTTCGGACCAGCCAAAAATGCCGAGAGTACAAACGCCAACCTTCTATTTTGAAAATGTCGCAGAAGTCAGTGAGGCTTCTGTATTCGGCTGGGTGTTCTTGGGGATCAACGACACCGAACTGATCGATCGCTACGATGTGTCCCGTTCTCAGATGAGGTATCTCAAAAACTAACATCGCCCGACTATCCTTGGGGAGTGAGGCCAAATCCGAAAGTGCCCTTAAATCCGAGAGTGATCTATGTTCAGCTTCAAATCCCTCATCGTGGAGATAATCTTTCCACCAGGCAAGGCCGTGGCCTTCAGCGTCCGCTCTAGGGTATTGTTTGCTATCTTGCAACACTCTTTCGTAGGTGTAAGGTGGCCCCATCACCATTGCTACAAGGCAGATGGTGCAGTCATCGTGGGTACGCTGGGTAATTTTTTCCATCATTTAGGAGTCGCGAGACCGAAGAGGCAAGTTGTCAGAGTTCTCCCCGAAACGCTCTGTCGAGAATAGAAGGCATGAAAGCGTCAAGCTCTTTGGCTGTCTCGGGCTGGATAGTTTTCAACGCGTTCGTCTTTTCCTGTAAATCGTCAAGATGAGCGACGATACGGCGTTGCTCGGGAAGCGGGGGAACTCGTACCTGCAACCTCTCCAAGTTGCCGAGGTTGATGTTCGGTTGCGTGGTCTGTGTCGCCTCAGCCAAAGCGGCCTTCTTTGCATGCTCGACAGCGACGTAAATGAATTCCGGGGTGGTGAATTCAGGTTTCGCCTGGATACCGACGATACTATCGGGGAAGCAAGCATCGAAAGTTAGAATGCCGGTGACACCAATCGTTGCACCAGTGATTGCGATAACCACCGTGCCTGTCGGAAAGCTCCGGCTGATAGCGAGCCCTTTTTCGTTGAGGGTCTGCGAGTAATTGCGGATGTATCGGTTGGCGTTCGAAATATCTCCGATCTGGATAAAAGGAAAGTTGCCGCCGTAAAACGCTGGCTCGTTGCGTGGGCGATGCGCAAATTTCCCGCGCGCAACGTCGGCTACTTCTGGAAGCGGTCGCAGGGGCCACTCTTTGAAACGCTGCTGCGAATCAAAGGTCGAATGGAGAAAGGCAGTGGTCAGCGTCTTTGCCTGCTCCGTAGCCTGCTTGCGGAGAACGCGGGCTTCCTGAACCTTGGCAGCCAATTCCTCAATTCGCGTCACAATCCTCCGCTGCTCGGCGAGCATCGGCAGCGGGATCTGTTGGGCCAAGAATCGGTCTTCTTGGAGGTAACGGCGATTTGTGGTGCCCTCGCTTGCCTGCACGCAGAATTCGACGAACATGGGAGTCTTGGTCAAGAAGTCGAAGTAGGCGGGGGAAAGCCGTTCTTCATTAGCATCAAAGGCCCAGAAGTTGCCCGTGATTATTGCACGGTCGCATTCTTGTGGCAGGATTCCAAAAGCACCATTGCGAGCGTCTATTTTAGACAAAACGAGTTGACCGGCTCGCGCAAGAAACTGTCTCTTCGTTCCGATCTCATGACCAGGAACACGGTCACGAAGAACAATTCCGTTTCCATTCATACGTATCGTCAATCGAGCGTAGGCCTGGTCGTCCAGGACACTGATCTCGTCTTTGACCCGTGTCAGGAGTTCCCCGAGGTTCACTTTTGGCCAGTTGTTGCCCATGTGTTTTGTTTCGCCAGTAGTTCTTTAATGTTCCCGACTATTTCAGCAATCTTTCGTTCCTTCAGAAGAATGCTGTCAGCCAGTTGCTCCGGCGGGAGGTGGGCGATGTCATCCTTCATTCTCGGATTTTTGATATCCAAATTAACGGATAACAGGCTGCCATCCCCGGTATATTTCAAGACATCCGTGGCTTTAGCCTTCCACGCACGGTCATTCTCTTTGCGCGTCTTCCACCACGCGATGCACTCTGCGAATTCTTCGAACTGGATCGGCGCAGTCTTGGTGTAGTTCTTTCGCCCTTCGGGGGTGGTCTGCTCGTAATACCAAATCTGCTTCGTCGGTCCGGATCGGTCGAAAAAGAGAAGGTTTGTGGGTATGGATGTGTACGGTGAAAAAACGCCGTTCGGAAGCCGAACAATAGTGTGAAGATTGAAATCCTTCAACAACTCCTCTTTAATACGAGCGCAGATGCCATCGCCGAATAGCACTCCATTAGGCACGACCATTCCGCAACGTCCGCCTTTCGACCCTCCAACTGGCCGTCGCAGCTTTCTCATGATGAGCTGGAGGAAGAGGAGAGCTGTTTCTGCCGTCTGCTTGTCTTCAGGGAAGTTCGAAAGAATGCCCTTTTCCTCCTCGCCACCGAAGGGTGGATTCGTCATGATTACGTCGGCCCGCTCCTTATCCCCGATCTCCCGCAGAGTGAAACGCAGAGCGTTGAGCGGATCAATCTCCGGATATTCGACACCGTGAAGCAGGAGGTTCATCTGACAAAGAAGGTAAGGTAGTGGCTTCGCCTCGACGCCGTGCAGTGTGCGCTTTTGCAGGCGCGTAAAATCCTCCGCTTTCTTGCACTGCTTATTAAGGTGCTCAAAAGCTTCCACGAGGAACCCTCCGGTACCTGCCGCGGGGTCAAGAACAGTCTCGCCTAGCTTTGGATCGACCACGGTCACAATAAATTTGACTAATGCCCGCGGCGTATAAAATTCACCCGAATCCCCCGCAGCATCCCGCATCTCCCTCAGCATACTTTCGTACAGGTGCCCGAGAGTGTGGATTTCGTCGCGAGAGGTAAAGTGAATGTTGTTGACCTTGTTCACCACATCCCGTAAGAGATAACCGTTAATCATGCGGTTGACGGTACCCTCGAAGACCTTGGCGATAACATCTCTTCGGTCTCCGTTTGCGCTCTGAAGTGACCGCAGATACGCAAAAAGGCCCGCACCCTTTTTCCCGTCCGGCCTGACCGCTTCTTCCTGGTTTATGAAGGCAATGAGTTCCGGTCCGGTCATTCCTTCCGGCTTGTTCGCCCAATCCCGCCAGCGATAGGGCGGGTCGATGGCTTGGCGGAACTTCTTGCCCGCGAGCTTGGCTTCCTCTTCTCGACCTTGTTCCATATCGTCGAGAAACTTTAGGAACATGATCCAGGTGAGCATTGGCAGCCGGTCGAGGTCGCCGTTTAAGCCTTTGTCCTTCCGCATAATGTCGCGGCTGGACTTAACGATGCTTCCCAAGTGTTGGGCCGTGGACTGTGGAACTTCGATTTTGGTCTTACGTGGATTCATAACTATAAGGAACTAAGAAGCATATAGGAGGGCCTGCATCTCGCTCACGGCAGCGCGCATCTTTTCTGCGCCACCGAAGAAGGCAGCTATTTGCGGAACCGTGCCGCGCTCGGAAATCGGTGGCACTTTGAGAATTTCGGGGATCTGAAATTGTGCAGTGCCATACTCGACGTACTTGGCAAGCATTTCTGTGAGCACCTGACGGGCTTCGAGCCCGTATTGCTCGAAAAAGTCTTTCTTCTCCTGCCGCAGGATCTCGGCTCGTTCCCGGCGCGTGCGCAATGGCGCGTTAAAAGCCACATGGCACAAGAGGTCGAATGGATCGGAGTCCGGCTGGTTTGCCGCTTTGACGAGCTCTTCAAGCGATATTCCTCGATCTTCCAGAGCCTGAATGATCTCCGCCCGCTCCTCGGCCCTGCTCCACTTTGATCGGAGAGCGGCGGCAGAAGGACACATGCTGCGCACTTTTTCTGAGGTGTAGTCGGTGAACTTGACGACTCGGAGTTGCTTGCCGTTTGCGTCAAGTTCATAGACAAGGGGAGCCGCAATCTCTACAGAACCGTTATCCACGTAGTACTTTTTTGGGGGACCCTGCGGCTTTTCGTCATCATCTATGTCTTCTGCGATGTCGATTTCTTCGCCGTTCTCAACCTTTTCCTCCTCGACAACTTTCACTTTTACTTCTTTGCCTGACTCGTCCATCTCTTCTTCAGTTATAAGCGCAGGTTCACCGTCGAAGTCGGGATCGGCGAATAGCTGCGTTGCGCTGCCCGTGTAGTCGACGATGTTGAAATAAAGCTTTCCATAGTCGTCGCGCACCCGTGTGCCCCTACCAATGATCTGTTTGAAGTCAGTCATCGAATTGATGACGCGCGTGAGGACGATGTTCCTGCAGGTCGGGACATCCACGCCGGTCGTCATCATTTGCGAGGTTGTAACTAGGGTTGGCACCAGAGTTTCCACATCCATGAAGCGGTCGAGGTATCCTCTACCGATCTGTCCTTCGTCTGACACTACGCGGACAACATATTCTGGATGCTCCTTGGCGATGTCTGCATTAGAGTTGTTGAGGGCTTTTCGCATCTCCTCGGCGTGTTCCTGGTCGACACAGAAGACGATAGTTTTGCCAAATCGATCGGTTTTCTTGAGAAAGTCCGTGAGGTTCCTGGCGATTGCCTGAGTACGCGCCTTTAGCGATACTAATCGCTCAAAATCTTTGGTGCTGTACTGCCCGTCCGGGATTTCTCGGCCATAGCGGTCGATTTCTCCTTTGCTAGGTCTCCAGCCTGCAGCATCCACTGTGGATACGACGCGATGCACGCGGTACGGCGCCAAGAAGCCATCCTCGATGCCCTGCTTTAAGCTGTAGGTGTAAAGCGGATTGCCGAAATACGCATATGTGTCTTTGTTGTCCTGCCGCAGCGGGGTCGCGGTCATGCCGATTTGGTACGCGGGCTCGAAATAATCGAGTATCTCTCGCCAGTTGCTTTCGTCGCGAGCGCTTCCGCGGTGGCACTCGTCCACGATTATCAAGTCGAAGAAGTCTCGCGGGAATTCGCGGTAAAGGCCCGGTCGGTGTTCGTCGCGCGCGATCGCCTGGTAGGTAGCGAAGTACATCTCGCGACTCTTTATCGCTTCTCCCTGGATCTTCCAGCGTGCGTCCCCGAATGGCGCGAAAGTCTTGTCTTTTGGGTCGTCGACGAGGACATTGCGGTCGGCGAGGAAGAGGATACGGGGCCGCCGGTGCTCTCCGGGGCGGTTCCAGCGTGAATTCCAGAGCTTGTAGCAGACTTGAAAGGCGATTACGGTCTTGCCTGTGCCCGTTGCCAGCGTGAGAAGGATGCGGTGCTTGCCCTGCAAGACGGCCTGAACGGCGCGATTGATGGAGATTTCTTGGTAGTAGCGAGGCGACTTGCCGGACAGGTGATAATACGGGGCAAGTACCCGTTCCGCGGTCTTCTTATCAAGAATGCCTTCGCTCGCGCTTAGCCGAGTCCATAGATCCTCGGCAGTCGGAAAACCCTCAAGGTCATTGTCCTGCCCCGTCAGGAAATCGTGCTCAACAATGCCTTGTCCGTTGGTCGCGTATGCAAACTTTAGGCCCAGAATCTGCGCGTATTCCTTCGCCTGCTGGAGGCCATCGCCTGGCTTCGCGTAGATCGTCTTTGCTTCTACGACTGCTATCGGAAAATCCCGCCGGTACCGGAGGAGGTAATCCAATCGCTTCTGCGGTCGCCGCTTGACCTTGCTCCCCGCGACGACAATGCGACCGTCGGTGAAACTCTTCTGTTCCCTGATCTGTTCGTCGTTCCAACCTGCAGCATATAGCTTCGGCAAGACGTACCGACGACAGGTATCTGCTTCTGTAAGAAAAGCCATGTTAATGGTGTTTACGCTGAGGAAAGGATGATACCAGAGGCACAAGGCAGGAAAGCGTCTTCTCAGGCCTATCTGAGGGCTTATTTGCTGCACCAAACCACTCGACTTTTACGAATCCAGAAGTGGCTTCTGCACTATTCGTTTGGTACCCAGATCGAGTGGTGCCCTCCTAGATCGTTCTACTGCGGTGAGGTGAGACCAAGGGATTTCACTTTTGACACTAGATCGCGAAACTCCTCGATTGAGACGTGGCCCGTTTGGCTCGCTCTTTGAGCCTGAAGTCGCAGAAGATTTGACCGACGCACCACCGGATCGGCCAGATAATCCAGTGCATTTGTGGTCGCCTTCCTTGGGCCCACCAAAGCTTTTCTCTGCTCCTCTGTCAAACCGCTTGCAGCCGCGACCGAATCTAGTAACCTGTCCACTTCTGCCAGAGACGAAAGAATCTCTTGATTCCAGATCTCGTTTGTAATATTCCCTGAGGCTCCAGAAGGATCAGTGTAGGTCCCGGTCGCAACGACCTTGAAGAGCCGCCCTCGTCCAGTAGGAAATTCAACGACCAAAGAGGGGTTCATTGTATGAGAATGCCAACGAGTTCCAATTTGACCATCAGTTGCAACGGCGTTCGGTACTACGAGGAACTCCCTTGATGACCCGTCCGCGAACAACTCCCATGCTTCAAATTTCCAGGCGGCCTTGAACGGGTGCTGGCTTCCGAGGGTTTTCTTGATTTGGATGGGATCTTTCGCCACAAGAAGCTTGTTCAGCCGCTCAGAAAATGGTGAGCTGTCTTCGGCTCTCACCTCACCGGATTCCCGCGGGGCATACTGGATTCCGAGAATCAATTGGACCTCCTTATGCTGTACGGTCCTGAGATCCAAATTGTGGTGGACCTCCCCGACTATCGCTCTAGCAAGCGCCGAATCTGGAGTACTCGTTCCCGTAGTAGCAGGACCGAGAGCGGCCTTCTCTTTGATGGAGAGAGCTAAGCCCAGCGGCGGAATCTCTATTTGCTTCTTCTCGCCAGACTGCATTTGCACTTCTAACTCAGCCCCTTTTATCGCATCGACACTCTGCGCAATTCTGTGCCCAGCAATCTTTGATTTAGCCGCATTTTCACTGGGTAACTCTCCACCGCCTCCAATCAAACTAATTTTGGCGACGCCTTCCGCTAGTAGGGGCTTGCCGTGTGTACTCAAATTAGGGGACAAATCTCCGATCTCTCGCGGTTGACCTCCTAAGTCGATTAAATTGGGTGTTCCAGCGATCAGACTTGCATTGGACTGCGAGAAGGGGATGGCAGGCGGAACCGGCTTCGAGGTAATCTCTAGAAGTTCCTGTCCGCCAGACTCGGGCGCCTTTTCGAGACCGACCGCGGTTGTTATTGCGACATAGCCGTGGAGTGTGTTCTCATCCACCAAGCATAAATCGGCGAAGGTCACCTTGACGTGCTTGTTGACTCCGCCCGCCTCCGTTACCTCAACACTCCCTCCGCCGAACTTGAGAGTGTGTTTGATCGGGTCGGGTGGAACGAGCGACTTGGCATAAACTGAGCTGCGCTCGTTGACGAAGTACATTTCGGCTTTGTTTGACTCGTCTAACGTGAATGCCAGACGGAACTCAGCACCGCGTGGTGCCAGTGCCCAAGGCTTCCATGTCGCCGGGGCCCCTTTCCTATTTGCGTAGCTTCCTTCTTTATCGAATCTTCCCGACGCGTCTTCTTGCAGGAGTAGCCAATAGGATTGAATGTCATTGTCTCGCCACCAATAAAGTTCTGACGGATGGATTTCCGGTCGCTTCCCGTGCCATTCTTCTTCGACGAAGGGACCATAGGCGCAAATTTGTTTCCCCGCTAGCGCTGCTTTCTTGGCTTTCTTGCTCCACCACTGATTTTCGTAGAACTTGGAACTTGGCGTAATTTCAGCCTCCATACAATATTCGCCATCACACTTCCAAACGAGGGACTTGTCGGCAGGCAAGGCATCTTGGAACACCTGCTGAAACGCCGCTGACGGTACCAAAAAATTATTCCAGTCTTCTTCGTCCGCGCTCGTGAAAACGTCTCCGGAGTGCCAGTCGAAATGGTGCAGCGTGCCACAAATAGGCATTTTTACATCTTGCAGCGGCCACCAATTCTTTTTGAAGATTCGAACTACAGGAACGCTCCCAAGTGAGGTCCGTATCAGATCGTGGCCTATCACGCCAAGGGTATCCTTCGTCGTGAGGTCCCAGTCACGCTGTTGTGCCGCTGAGCATTTCTGTGTGTTAGTGGGCGAAACTACAATCTCCTGCGTAGCAGATTGAATCGACACCGCGAGAATAACCAAGGCAGTGGCCACGAGCCTCATCGTTTGGGACCTCCCGTTTAGCAACGCTCTGTGCCCCTCGGTAGCGGGCACTTCATTGCAGATCCGACGCCAAATTCGAACTTCTTCTGCAACGCCCCTTTGTTAAGACTCGACGACCAGCTTCGATTTCTGTTATCGGCGGTGACTCCTTTCGCCCCTGCCAGTGTCGAGGGCGAATGGACGTTGTCACTTGCCGAGCTTTGTCGTTACACGTTTGTTTGTTCGAGAGAACGTAACGGAGAACCGCACCAAGTCGCTCAGGAACCTACCCCAACCCCTAAAATCTCAAACGAATCCAAAACAGCAGCAATATACATGAAGATGAAAGAAAGCAGAACAGCTATTTCGGCCGAGCTGTTACGAAAACAGGACAAGCTTGACTGTGAGCGGCAGTTAAAGGAGCTGGGGTGAAAGGTCAAGGCGAGATTCAGTTTGACGCGCTCACGTTTATCAAAGATGCTTGACCCTACTTCCATGGAAAAGCTAATCTTGCTACGACTTCGACGAAAGTAATTTCTCCGTTGACAATTTCTCAGATCTGGGTAATCGTAACGAACTCTATACCGGGCACAAGTTTCTCCGCTCGTGCCTTAGCTGGAGGAGCCGCGTACCCTCAAGGTGGCGTCCTCATGAAGTGTTCGAGGTCAACAAGGACCAGTTGAACAACATTTAGGAGAAACCAGAGGAGCTCTATGGATATCCGGGTCGGAATTCAGTCTCGAACAATATTCACCGCTGTCATACTTGGCTTTGCGTCTCCATGTTTCGGTGCCTCTGCGGATGCTAATGCAGCACCTCAAATTAAGGTCGAGCCGGGGACTGGAGTTTTCTTGGCCTATGGCGATATCCGGTACACGGACCCTGCCAAGTGCAATGTTAGTGACCCGAATGCACGGCAGGCATTGGTTAACCAGATAGTTGCGTCTGAGGATAAGCCGGATTTTGTCGTAATGACTGGAGATATTGTCTATCACGGGGACGATGACAATGACTGGCACGTTTTTGAGAAAGAAACTAAGAGTCTTCGGGACTATAAAATTCGCCTTTTTCCGGTGCTGGGAAACCACGATGTACATGGCAGTGCGGGCCGGAGCAATTTCGTCGATCATTTCGACGAGCTAAAAGGTTATCCTCAACTCAAGAAGACCGGATGGTATTCAATCGATTACGAGAACTCCCATTTCATCATGTTGGACAGTCAGAGCCCCTACGAGCCCCAGACGGCTCAAGGCGATTGGCTGGAGAGTCAGTTAAAAGGGGTCACAGAGGATCTAGATTTTCTTATAGTAGTTTTACACCACCCTTTGGTCACCCACGCTTCGCGAGCCGTCGTTTGGGTTCACTGTCCCGGGCAAGCACCGATACCAGCAGCCGGCCACGACGTGGAGGACGCAGAACAATCTCTTAAGATTAGCCTTGAGAAGTTCGCGAAGGGCCACGCTCGTACGAAGATATTGGTGCTATCTGGTCACAATCACAACTACGAGCACTATGCGGAACATGGGATAAGCTATGTTGTCACAGCGGGAGGTGGTGCTACGCCATACCACATCAATCGAAAACCCATTGATTTCTATCACGAAACCGGCCCTACCTTTCACTACTGCAGAATAAAGATTGATGGCCATACTCTCAAGTTGGACATGTTTAAATTGAATCGAGCTGTGCCCGACAAGCCGAAGTGGGAAATTAGAGATTCATTGGAAATGCATACAAAGGAGATCAGGCCACCTTCCCCCTGAGTATTCCTTCACACGCGACCCGGAGGTAAAACTGTCGCACTTCCGCGCGGGGAATGGCGATCACAAAACGGGCCAATTCGGCAGTCTGTCAGAGGCTGCAGGCGCAGCTGCGAGCCTCACGGCACTCGCATGTTTACTCGGAATTTGGAATGATGGACCTGAGGGCGTAAATTACAAGGAGTACTGCAGTAATTGCTAACACGATGGTAAGCGGTGACAATACTGCATCTGATATCACCTTCGGCGCCAGTAGTTCACGAAAGATAAGTCCAACGGTTGCGGGCTGCCCCAAAGCTCCCCACAAAGTGACTCCACTAGCAACCGCGAACGGCACCACGTCGCTTTGATAGCTAAACGACAAGTATGCAGTCTTCCCTTTGGAGAATCGGCGAGTAGACCCCCTCAGATGTGAAAGTCGGCGTACAAACTTCAATTAAGTCATTCACCTTTCTTGTGAAACTGAAATTGCGGTCCAACGGTAAGGCGGACCATGTGCTCCGATGTGCCCGGAAAATACAGGTAGCCCACGGAGATTCTTATTGACACGCGATTACCGAAGGTTCGAGCCTGAGTCCCAGGTTGTATGCCGCCGCCTACCATGAAGAAGGCGTCATGACCGTGAAAGCGCTCGAAGTCAGGTGTGGAAGCAAAACCGGCGCTGGCTGAGCGAAACATCAGACCGCCCTTGGTCTCAGCAAACATGTTCAGTTGTCGCCAGAACTGGATCTTGAAGCCATATAAGAAGTCCGACAGCCTTACACTCAGATTTTGTCCATTCGTAGACTTCACGCTTCTAGATAAGCCCGGATCGCCATCGACCTCAAAGCTGAAAAGGGATGTTTGAATCGGTGCATAGCGGAAACCAGGATTGATTTGGATCTGGCTCGTCTTATTGTAAAGAAGGACTTCTGGATAAAGCCCCAATTCACCCCATAGAAAGTCCTTCACTGCAGATTCCAGCTTCGATGGCGTTGCACCTGGGTGATGACTTTCATGGAATGCAGATAGTTGTATTTCGGCCGCCGAGAAATCGTCCTCGTGCTGGGCGCAGGTCACCAATTGACTGGCTTCGGCGCTCCTACAAACCGGATAAATCGCCTGCAGCGGTGGGTCCAAGCGTGAGTCCGGTCCAATTCCTGCAAACAGCCTTTGGGGATTGCAAGCTTCTGGCTCTGGAGATTCCACAGCACTCCAGTTTAGGTGGAGGACCCCACTGATGTGAATCATTTTCCCCGCGTGGATATCAGCGCATTCAGTTGGCGCGAAAGAGAATCTGAGCAAAACGCCATTTTCTGTTGTCGCTGACACGCCTGAGGTGCGGACAAGGCTCCAAGTGAGCCCAGAAACGTTTGAACGAAAGGCTTCAGTCGCATTCGTGACACTCGGAACCATTTCCGCCGCTTCGCGGGGAGCAGGTAGAAAAAAGGTGTATGCATCGCGGTTGAGGTAGTGCTCATCCGAAGAACAATCACCTTCGTTACCCGCATCACGAACGAAAATCGCCCATGAGTCGTCATTCTTAATATTGCTCTCTGACTCACTCTTTGTTCGCACTGCCATTGCCAATACAGGGTGAAGTTCCGCGTGGCAATCATGCACACAGTCGAGGTTAAGCAGACCTGTAACAACCGCTGTCCTCCCTTTGTACCTGCCTTGCAGAAGGTTGTTCCAGCTGTCATCCGTTGATGGAGAAAAAAAATAGTTTGTGGTTTCGTAACTGGCAAATTCCATCCACAAGGCGTCCCTGTATTCTTTGCTGAATTGAGAGTCAGCCGTCAGTATGCGTCCAACACCACCGCCCTCCTCTTCAAACTTAGAAGTTCCAGGGTATAACCACACTGGGCTGCTTTGTTCCTCGTTGCTGATCAACTGCAGATCAACATCTCCATCCGCCGAAAGGTCCTGCGTTCCCAGCTTGCCGACGAACGTTGCAGGCGCCCAATTGACGTGGCCGTGGAGTTCCCCGAACCCTGGAGCTAAAAGACACTCTGTAAACAGGTGTTGAGGAAAATCGAACGCAGCCTGCTTCGTGCACGAGGAAGTAACGCCCTTGCTCACCCTTAGCCAGTTCTTGTAAGGGAAATTGTCGCACTCGTCGGTGACCTGCAACCCAGGAGGGGAACTATTCTTCACATAGTTGCCAAACCATTGTGGCGAGAACATGAAACCGTTTTCATCCGTGAGTGTTGCGACGGGGTCAAATGTCAACAATCGTCGTGGGGAAACGTGCGGCTTCGTAGTGATCATCACAGTGACAGTGACTACGTCAGGTTCCTTGGCTCCTTCCGCCATTCTGCACTGGCCTTTTGTTGGGAGATTCCCCGCATACGGGTCGCCTGGCATCTCATGCTTGCGCCGATAATCTGACTCGTAGCCCAGTCTGAGTGTTTTCCTAATCCCTTCGGAGTGCTCTCGATCCAATCGAGTTGTTTGAGTGATCTCTTGTGTTGGCTTTTCGATTTGGAGCCAAACAGTTTCGTTAGAGTCCGAAACGGCCGATATTGGTACCGGGGCCGTGCCTGCGGATGTAGAGAGTCCCTGCTGCCGCGCTCCGGGAATCCAGATCAAGCCATGGAAGAAACGATCAGTACCGGGACCCTCGGGATCAACATATCGCCTCCAGTCGGTTTTGTTACCGGGGCCAATGTTGACACAGCCCTGAGCGTATACATGAATGTACTCGCCGGGCTTGAAACTAATGTCAGAGTACTCCGTCATTCGGGCTGCCACATTTGGGCGGGTGATGGTCCATTTGCGAAGGTCTTCCTCGGGCAAATACTCGCAGTGCAGCTGCGTTTGCCCGATTCGTCGATCGAACGGCAGAGGGTTATCGCTGGTGCACTGGGCGAGAACAGCGCGGCTGGCAAGTAGCACAACGAAGAACGCTAGAGAGCATGCCGGCCTCATGGGTAAGGTTCTCCAAGAAAATTGAGCGAGTTCGGGTGCTCGTTTTCAACTGCGCGCAAGGCAGCTTATGGGGCGGCCTCGACAAGCAGCATTGCTGTTGGAAACCGAACTCGAAGCGTCAAACTCCCTGTCGAGTTCTGCGCATCCACGCTGGGCTCCGTCGATGTGACTTTGACTGCGCAAGTAGTATTTGAGCCGACGAAGCGCTGAGGGCTCGTTAGTTCGGTTTAACTGGAGCCGATGCAGCGGACGCTTGGCCCGTACCGGCCGAATTGGTCGCCGTGACGGTAAACGTATAGGACTTTGTATTGCTTAGTCCGGTCACTATGATTGGGCTGACAGTTCCCGTTGAAGTCGTTCCGTCGTTTGCAACGACCGTGTAGGAGATGGCCGCTCCTCCATCGATGGGAGGTGTGAAGGCTACCGATACCTGCCCGGTACCAGGCGTAGCCGTCCCAATGGTGGGCGCTCCTGGTTTGGTAGGCTGCGCCGACGTCGTCGGGGGCGTGGTTCCTGACGAACTGTTCGCGATGGCGGCACACTTGCCAGCATAGATTGAGGCAATTAGGTAAATTTTATCGTAATCCTTCCCAGCATTCGCCACCGCCGCATTGAGACTGTCTAGCGTCGTGTTAACCGAAGCAACCGCATTCTGATCGGCTGTGACGTTGGAATTGACGGTCGTTGTAACTGCCCCGAGTCCGGTTGTCCCGCCCAGTGTGCTCCATATCTTTGAGTTGGCGACTGTTGCCGAAGCGCCGACGGCGGTTGACGCTGCCGAAACGATAACCAACGTGAAGCCGATCCACTTCCATGTCTCCGAGCCCGTCTTAAAGAATTTGGCGCTGTCCCCGCATTCTGCGGACGCCTCCAATACAGCTGCGTGAGCGCATTTAACGTCATTCGTGGTACTACAACGGCTTTCGACCCAAGCCCAACCTTCGGCGTTGTTCTTATTGAAGGCTCCGTGAGTTCGGCCTTTCCGTACCGGCATTTTGTCGTTATCTGCGGCAAACGTGTTTGTAGGGAATGAGGTTAAGAGCGCTACCGTTAGCGTCAGGGCCCACGCTTGAGTAATGTATCTAATTTTCTTCATTGCCACCCCACCGTTCTGACTAATGGCCTAGAGTGCGTGGTCGCCTGAATCGATGTACAACAACGCGAGAGCCCTGTATCGCTTCGGTTCGACACATCTCCATCGACGTCTCAATCAGGACGCCTACAAGCATAAAGTGTTCCCGGGGAAGATCGGTGAGAAGAAAGCCCCGGTAGAACAATTTAAAGACTCTCCGGTCTTCCACTCGTCGATTTCGCACCAAGCTATCCTCGGGCTGATTGAATGTCAAACAAATAAATTAGCTTGTTACGAAATCCGAACACAATGATGCGCGGTGAAGTTTGCCGCCTTTGCGCACAGCCATGGCGACCGCGCCGGTGAGCAAGCCGATGCTTCCAGCGAGGACATGGAGAATCAAGAGCGGAAGCCGCATTTGTTCCCATCCTTTACTATTGTCCTCCATCCATGCAGGTTGGCTGTGAAGATAGGATAGGCGCGCTGCCGCGTTGAAGTTGGAATGCTTGTGGCGCGATCCAAGACGACGTGCTCGGATTAACCTCTGGTGTGCCGTGGACACGATATCGGCGCACCGGATTCCCGTGAGCTTACCTGAGATTTGTCATACTCCCTAGCGTTAAGTCCAATTTGGCGGTTGTTGTTGAGGTGAGCAGAGACGTGGCCATCGGGGTTGATCGCATTGATTGTAGCGAGGTCGCGATTGGCGACGCCAAGTGACTTATGGGGCGCCGGAACAACAGACCGCACTGGGAGGGCTCCGAGAGATTATGCTATTGTCGAACAGTTTGCAGGGCCCACCGCACATCGGTGTGGCCGGCCTGGATCTCAGTCCGATGAGGCAAACTCCCGGTGGCCGAGGAAGACAAATTTGGTATTGTCGTTTACCTCCAAATCGCTTCGTGAAATCTGCGAAGATGAGGAACCAGCGACCCGACTTGGCAAGAATGTCATCAGAAGTCTCAGGCACAGACTGGCCGATCTGGAAGCTGCCGGCTCCGTGAAGGATCTCATCGCGGGCTTCCCCAGAAAGCGCAGCTCCTCGGACAATTATCAACTGACGCTTTCCGATGGTCTCTGCTTGGAGTTCGCTGCAAATCACGTTAAGAACCCTGTCGGCAAGAATGAGGAAGTAGACTGGAGCAGAGTCAATCGCATCCAAATCATGCGGATCGGAAAATGTCATGACTGAACTTCACGCGTTCCGGCCGAATTGGGCATCGGCACCTGGAGATACAATCGCGGATGTTTTGGAAGAGAAAAAGTTGTCTCTTGCGGTTTTCTCGAAACACATTGGGTGTTCGATTGATGAAACCAAGGATCTCTTAGCCGGCAGGATCGCGATGACTCTTACTTTGGCGCGAAAGCTAGA
>Ga0182024_10008189_pt1 | contig 22179 bp, 15 predicted proteins | sample P32metaG_FD_120480 | JGI IMG/M metagenome (GOLD analysis project Ga0182024, IMG submission 120480) | Permafrost microbial communities from Stordalen Mire, Sweden - P3-2 metaG (Illumina Assembly) | ecosystem: Environmental > Terrestrial > Soil > Wetlands > Permafrost | place: Sweden: Stordalen...
CGCTCATCAGAGAATTAGAAGCTCTGGTGCCGCCCAAATCGGAGCTTGTCAAACGGAGAAAGGCATCGTAGAGTGGGTTGCACGGGAGCCGCTAGTTTCAACGGAGATCCGGGCATTCCCGGCGAGCCCGCCGGGATGAGGGTGTTGAGGTCCATCATAACCTTGTCCAGCCAGATGAGAGCGCGACTGTTAAAAGTGGTCCCGTCAATCGCGAACCCAACGATCTGGCCTTGGTCGTTGCCGTGAATAATGCCATCTTTCGTCGATGCTCCCCAGACCACTTCCTCTCGGTTATTAATTGCGTCGCCAACGCTGTTCGTACCACCCAGGTTGCCCAGGTCAATGGCGGCGCCGTCTCTTCCCCAAAGCACGGCGTGCGGACCCGACGGGCTAGGAGGAATTGAGGTGTTCGAGCACAAACCCGACGAGCCCACCACCTGGCCCAGGTCATTGATTCCGATGGCGAATCCGACGGTGTCGCCCTGGAGTGGCGGTAGTTCCTGAATCGAGCCTTCTGGCAGCCATCGCACCGCTTCAAATTGCGTCACTTGAGAAGGAGTGCCGCCGGTTACGCAGGTTGAATCGGCGGTGCCGTTCTCCGCAAACCCGACTACCTCGCCTTGATCGTTGAGATTAAAAGCATTGGTGTTGTTGCCGCCGGGCAGAAGTCTCTGAACCAACCGCCGCCTCACCGCCGGAGTTCGGTCCATCCGTCCCGCTGTTGCAATCTGCGCAGGCTGATCCTCCCAGAGTGCCCAGGTCGATCAACTGGCCGCCATACCAAATGAAGGCGTGTTGCGGTCCCATGGCGGCTGCGTTTGAGGACCCGGCCACCATGCCTGACATTCCGATCCTGAAAGAAGCCAAAGCGGAATACGCAGGCCTGCGGTGAGCGGCGAACGAGAGATGATTGGCGGGACAGGCGCTATCTCGGCCCCTCGCGCGATGACTGTGGGAACCCGGGACGGCGGTATAATAACGACTCCTGGAGGGGCTGCTAGGAGCTGTGGCTCTGCTGCGCACTGACTGGCGCGACTACCGATGATCGTCCAATGGGATGATCGTCCACTGTGATGACGGCCCATGTGATGATCGCCCAATGTGATGGACCCAGAACGCTCGAAACAAATTGAAGGCGTCCTGCAGTTGGCGTTGGACCTCGCGCCCGAAGAGCGCGACGCGTTTCTGCGGCAGGCATGCGCGGGCGACCAGGCGCTGGAGCGCGAAGTCCGCTCCCTGCTCATGTTAGATCAGTCTGCGGCCGAGCCTGCCGTCGCTCGCCAGCACGGCGCCAAACAGAACCGTGCGCAAGAAGGCAGCGGATTGCTCGCTCCGGGCGCCAAACTCGGGTCTTATGAAATCGTCGCCGCGCTTGGCGCTGGCGGAATGGGCGAGGTATATCGCGCCCGCGACACGCGCTTGGAGCGTAGTGTTGCAATCAAGATTCTGCCCGCCGCATTCTCCGCGGACAGTGAGCGGTTGCATCGCTTCGAGCGCGAAGCTCGCCTGGCGTCTGCCCTGAACCACCCCAATATCGTTACCGTCTACGAACTCGGTCAGGACGGTTCCACGCACTATATTGCAATGGAGCTGATAGAAGGGAAGACGCTGAGCGAGTTGCTTGCCGCCGGCTCGCTGCCAATACGAAAAGTAATTGAAATCGCGGCGCAGGTTGCCGAGGGGCTGGCCAAGGCGCATGAAGCGGGCATCGCGCACCGGGACCTGAAGCCCGGGAACCTGATGGTCTCGCACGATGGATTCGTCAAAATCCTCGACTTTGGCCTGGCAAAGCTCGCGTCTCCCATGGAAGAGGTGCATGAGACACGCGACCTGACTGCGTGGCAGACTCAACCCGGCCAGTTTTTGGGCACGCTGCAATACATGTCACCGGAGCAGGCCAGCGCCGGTCAGCCGGATTACCGGTCAGACCAGTTCTCGTTCGGCTTGGTGCTCTACGAAATGGTGACTGGAAAGCGCCCCTTCAAGAGAAGCACGGCAGCCGAGACACTGGTGGCCATTCTGCGGGAACAAATCGAACCGATCGGAGTGCAAAATCCCGACACCCCAGCTCCCCTGTGTTGGGCTATCGAGCGGTGTCTGGCGAAAGAGCCCGATAAGCGCTACGTCTCCACCCGAGATCTCGCACGCGAACTTGCGGCGATACGCGATCGCTTCTCGGAAAAGCCCGTAAAGCAGGTGGAAAACCGCCCGGCGAATATTCCCGTGCAGCGGACCCGGTTTGTGGGGCGAGAGAAAGAAATAGATGCCGCCAAAGAACTGCTGTTGCGGCCGGATGTGCGTCTGGTCACGATCACCGGTCCAGGCGGAATCGGCAAAACGCGTCTCGCGGTGGAAGTGGCAAGTGGCTTGGTACAGGACTTTCCAGGCGGCACTCATTTTGTCCCGCTCTCCCCGTTAAGCGATCCGGGCTTGATCGTCTCGGTGATCGTTCAGACGTTAGGGATCCGGGAGGCCGGAAGTCAGTCGCCGCTCGAAATACTCAAGAAGAACTTGCAGGATGCGCCAATGCTGCTCCTGCTGGACAATTTCGAACACCTCATGCAGGCGGCGCCTACCGTCGCGGAACTCCTGGCCATGGCTCCCAATCTGAAAATCCTGGTGACGAGCCGCGCCGCGTTGCATGTGTATGGAGAACAGGAATTTCCGGTTCCGCCCCTGGGGCTGCCGGATTCGCGGTCCATGCCGCCGCTTGCGATCCTGTCTCAGTACCCCGCCGTGGCGCTGTTCGTACAACGCGCCGTCGCCGCCAAGCCGGATTTTGAACTGAACCGGGAAAACGCCGGCGCAGTTACCGAGATTTGCGCCCGGTTGGACGGTCTGCCTCTCGCGATCGAACTCGCAGCCGCACGGGTCAAAGTTCTTTCGCCTTCTTCCATGCAGACGCGCCTGGCGAGCCGGTTGCAATTATTGACAGGCGGCGCGCGGGACCTGCCGCGCCGGCAGCAGACGCTGCGCGCGACCATGGATTGGAGCTACGATCTGCTGAGCGCTGCCGAGCAGAAGCTCTTGCGAAGATTATCGGTGTTCGTGGGTGGATGCAATCTGGAGGGCGTCGAAGCTGTATGCGACACCAAGGGCGATCTCGATTTGGACCTGCTGGACGGGATGGCGTCCATGGTGGACAAAAGCCTGCTGCAGCAGGTCGAGCAAGCCAACAGTGAATCGCGGTTCGTGATGCTGGAAACGATTCGCGAGTACGCTCTCGAAAAACTAGCTTCCAGCGGGGAGGAGGCCTCGACCAAGCGCGCCCATGCCGCCTACTGCCTGGTGCTGGCCGAAGAGGAGACTACCGAGCAGAGCGGCCCGGAAGGAGCGGAAGGGCTGCAACGCTTCGCGTCGGAACACGACAATTTTCGCGCGGCCCTGGAGTGTCTGACCGAAACTGGAGATGCGGAGTGGGGTCTGCGTCTCGGCGCGGCCTTGTTTCGGTTCTGGGAGACCGGCGAGTATCTCGCCGAAGGCCGGGACAGGCTGGGTAAGCTGCTGAAGCTCCCAGGAGCGGCAGCTTCCGCCAAACCTCGAGTGCGCGCTCTTTTCGCCGCGGGCGTGTTCGCAGGCGCGCAGGGAGATTACGCCTCGGCGGTTGCGCTGTTCAGTGAAAGTCGAGACATCGCGCGTCAGCTGCATGACAAGCAGGGCGTCGCCGTCTCGGTCAACGCGATGGCGGTCAATGCTCGGGAACAGGGCGAGGTCGCGGTGGCGCACGCTCTGTTCGAAGAAAGCTTAATGGTGTGGAGAGAATTGGGCGATCCCAGGGCTGTGGCTCGTTCGCTCAGTAACCTGGCCAGTGTCGTCAAATTGCAGGGTGACTTTGCTCGCGCAAGATCCCTACACGCGGAGTGTCTCTCAATCTTCCGGGGACTTGGAGATCGGACCGGCGTCGCCTGGTCGCTGAACTCTCAAGGGGATGTCGCCCGAGATCAGGGTGACTCCGTAGCCGCTCAGGCGTTATATGAACAGGGGCTGGCAATTTTTCGGGAACTGGGTGACCGCTGGGGCATTGCTGGCACGCTGACTGATTTGGGAAACCTGGCGAGAGAACAGCGGAATTGCGGCACAGCGCACTCTCTGTACCGGGAAGGCCTAAGAATTTTCCAGGAATTGGGGCATAAACGCGGAATTGCCCGCCTGCTGGAATGCTATGCGTGCTCAGCGGCCTCTCAATTCGAAGCAGAGCGTTCGCTGCGGCTGGCAGGGGCGGCGGCCGCGCTACGCCAGAATATCGGCGCTCCGATTACTCCTGCCGAACAGGCCAAACTGGAAGCCATCCTGGGCCCGGCACGGCAGACATTAACCAACACGGCAAGCGCGAAGGCCTGGTTAGAAGGTTGGGCCATGCCAGTGGAGACAGCTGTAGAGGAGTTGCTGATGCCCGAGGGGGTTTCTCGTGAGGACTAGCCAGCGCTTACTGCGCGTTTACCGGGTCGAGCAGCCGGCGTACAGCGGAGACGCGATTGGCGGGAAGGCCGACACGCCTGGCGTGTTCTTGGATGGTCGCCTCGTCCGGAGCAAGGTAGACGCAGTATATCTTGTCGCCGGTTACGTAGCTATGAAGCCACTGGATCTGCTGACCCATTCCCTTCAAAACGCTGATTGACTTTAGGGAGGTTTCGCGCAATTGGGCGTCCGATAGATTTCCGGCTCCTGGGATTTCACGTTCGATGACGAATTGGGGCATGGCGCTCCTCTGATGATGCTAGCATGTCTCAGAACAAGAGAATGAGGTTGCCATGGATCTCCGATCGCTTCAAAAACCGCTGAAAGAACATTACCGCAGCGACCCCAACGCCTCGAAAATCACCATCCGGGCGAAAGGTGGCGAGACCGATGTTCCGATAGCATGCTCGGTCGACATCGGGCGCGCCATTTACCAAGCCGAAGCCCACCAGGGAGTGGGAGGTGGGGGTACCGGCGCCTGTTCTGGTGACCTTTTGCTTGGGGCGCTGGCGGCTTGTGCGCAAATCACCTGTCAGATGGTGGCTGCGGCCATGGGTATACCAACCGAACGCATTGAGGTTACGGTGGAGGGAGAGATGGATCTTCGAGGCACCCTTGGCATATCCAAGGACGTGCCCGTCGGATTTGAGAGCATTCGTCTTCATTTTGATGTTGCTGCGCCTAGGGCAACCCCGGAGCAACTGGGCGGATTGCGAGAAAAGACGGAACAGTATTGTGTGGTGATGCAAACCCTGATGCGGCCGCCGAGGCTCGAAACCGATTGGGTTGGTCACGATTGAACACACGGCCGCTCTAGGTCCTGGCTCGCCAGTCGGAGCCGGGACCGGACGTGATCCCGGCGTCGTGGCTTTGCGATGATTTTTGGACTCCGGCAATGGGGGCTTGGGGAGGAATCTTCGCGGTTGTCCCGTCGCTTTAACCATGGGCCGCTGGAGCGCGGTCGGGGGATCATGCGTGCTACTCTGTAGTGAAGTCAGTATTCTGAGGAGTCGGCAACGAATGCGGTACACCGGTCCCCCCATTCGCTACAAGGTTTCTAAACCCCTGCAAGCGGTGAAGCTGGCGGAACATCCCGGCAGCAGCTTGCGCGATCCCACCGGCACGCTGGTCCAGATCCCGGCCGAAGTGATTGTCGAGATCGAAGGCGGCGTCGCGCAGTCCGGCCTGATCAACGTCCTCTGGAACGGCGAAGTTTTCTCGGTTTTCAATGAAGACCTGCAAGAGAAAGCAGGACCTGTCGGCGCGGCCGAGGCCTAAAAGCAAGGCGCCGGGAGCCCGAACTTTCGCGCAAATTGTGCGCGGCATCCCATGCCCAGCGAACGCGACCTCGATTTGATCCGAGCTTCAGCGGCCGGCGACGCCGAACGCATGCGAACGCTGCTCGGACGCGGGGCCAAGGTCAACGCGCGCATGAAAAACGGAGCCACTCCTCTGCTGGCTGCGGCTGTGGCGGGGCGCATCGAAGCGCTCCAGCTTCTCCTACTGCAGGGCGCCGACCTGAACGCCCGCTATCGGGACGAAGCCACGGTTCTCGTGATGGCCGCCACACAGGGGCACGCCAACGTAGTACAGTTGCTGTTACAAAAAGGCGCGAGCCATCGCGAACGCACTCGCAGCGGCGTCACTCCGCTGCTGGCCGCCGCCATTGAAGGTCACGGAGCCGTGGTGGAAGCGTTGCTCGCCGCGGGAGCCGATCCCAACGCATCCGACGCGCGCGGTGTCACGCCTCTGATTGGCGCGGCGGTGAACGGCCGGATGGAAGCGCTCTGCGCTCTGCTGGCAGCCGGAGCCGATATCGGCGCGGTCAGCAAATCCGGCCTCACGGCCCTGGTGGCGGCAGTATCGGCCACGCCGGCGGTGGCCTGGGTGCTGCTCGAAAAGGGCGCCGATCCGAATACGTCGGACGAGCAGGGCCGGCCGGTTCTAGTAGCGGCGGCAGCCGGCGGGAACGCCGAAGCAGTGCCGATGCTACTCGCCAAGGGCGCGCGGATCGAAGACGCGGATCCATCCGGCGCCACGGCTTTGCTGGCCGCCGCACTAGCGGGACATGTCGAAGCCGCGCAGGCTCTCCTCAATGCTGGAGCGAATCCAAATGCGGCGGGGCATAGCGAAATCACACCGCTGATTGCCGCCGTGGTTCGCGGACAGACCGCCATGGCGGAGTTGCTGATTCAATCCGGCGCCGATGTGAACGCGCGCACCAGCCAGGGCGTCACGGCATTGATGGCTGCGGTCAACAGCCATCCGGAAGCCATCCCCCTGCTGCTCGCGCACGGCGCTCAGATCAACGCGGCCGATCAAAGCGGACTCAGCGCGCTGCACGCCGCGGCCGCCATGGGACGGACCGCAGTGGTTCGGCTGCTGGTGGAATCGGGAGCGGACCCGCAGCAGCTTACGGCTAACGGCCTGACCGCGCTCAGTATCGCTGAAGCGGGAGGACACGCCGAAATCGCCGACTTCCTCCGCGGCTCCTGATCGCCCCTGCCAGGATCGCGAACCCGGCGATCAAAGCAACGTAGGAGGGTTCGGGAACGGGTTCAGGGTCCACGAGCCGGGCATCGAGAAATGTATTGCTGAAGCTGTCTCCGATGCTGTTGTTGCTGTCGGAATAATTCACGATTAGTGCATAGCTCCCGGCGGCCAGATCCACCAGCCCGGATTCGTTGTCCGACAACCCAACGTCCGTTATTGTTCCCGAACTTCCGAACGGCACCGTGAGGTCCACATGACCGCCTGAATCCACAATTGAAAGCGAACCCGAGAATTCGCCCTCGAAAGTCCAACTCGCGCCTGCGCATCCAACGTCGTTGCAGGACGTTCCAAAGGCGTTGTAATTCACTGCGGCGGCCAGATCGATTCCGGTGGCGTACGGAAGAACGAAAGCGCTCTCCAAGGAAGCGGCCGAGGAGGCGCCCACGGCCAAGGCTGAACTGCCGAACTCGACATCAAGATCGGCCTCCACGCTATTCTCGCTCTCGGAGGGAGAGATGAGTTGGCCATAAGGACAGCCGGGGCATTGCGAACTCGTTACGATCGGAGAGCCGGACCAGACGATCGGATCGGCTTTCAGAGCCGCGGCTGTAATTCCGGCCGCGAGCAACACAAGAAATAACATTCTGTGCGCCATGTTGGAATGGCTCCCTTGGTTCTCTAGAATCGGATAATATTATGCGGTCTCTTCTTTTTCCTTCTGGGCGCTCTTCGGAACGTTCGTGCGCCGCCTGCTTACCCTTGGCAGTGTACCGCGTTCGCGAGGGAGAACGGAAACCGAGCCATATGTTTCGAGACGGGACCGGTTCCCCTTTTGATATCAGAGACGCGCAGTTGCGGGATCACCTGCAAATTCGCGAAGTGAACGAGGCGGCTTTCGAGCGCTCCGATGAGGCCGATCTGGTTGACCGTTTACGCGAAGAGGGAGCGATCCTTCTTTCGTTCGTGGCCGAACTCGACAGCCAGATTGTTGGCCATATCCTGTTCAGTCGAATGTCCATCGAAACTGCGCAAGGAGCGTTGCCGGCCGTTTGCCTTGCTCCGATGGCCGTACGGCCGAGCCATCAGGGGCGGGGGATTGGCAGTCACCTGGTCCGGCATGGCCTAGCTGAGCTTCGCGCCCGCGGCGAGCAATCGTGACTGTGGTTGGGCACAGAGGCTATTACATCGGTATCCAGCCGCGTTCGGACTCTGACATTGGCGAGGCTCACAATTATGCCCGCGCCGTCTCCGTCGCCGCCCGCGCCAACGGAGTCCTCCGGCCCGTCGATGAGTGACCCACACCGGAATGACGCTGCCGCCGTCTTGTGCTAAATCGCTACGATGAAAGCAGGGTAAGAATATGGCAATTCTCGACTGGTCGCATTGCCCTTCCGTGGAGAGCATCCCCGGTAAAGGCGCACGGACGCCGGTTTCTGGTGTGTTCGAGAATCTTCAGGACATGACCGTCGGTGAGCTGATGGAAGAGTTCGGCGTGACGCGGGAACGGGTGCAGGTGTTCTGGAATTCGCGGCGCACAGCGCCGAAGTGTCGGTAGCTCCGGCACCGCGCCCGTAAATGCTCGTTCTATTCGACAACGGAACGCCGCGTATCGAGGCTCGATCGCGTGGATGGGAGGAATTGGAAACGGCCAACTCCTCAATATCGCCGAAGCCGCCGGGTTTGAAGTGATCGTAACCACTGACCGCAATCTTCTCTATCAGCAGAACCTTGCGGGGCGCAGAATCGCGATTGTGGCTTTTGGTAAAGGGCGATAGAAACTTATCAAGTCCTATGTCGCGCAGGTTCTTGCCGCAGTCAGCGCCGCGACACCTGGCAGCTATGCCGAGGCCAGCGCATCCGACAAAAGCCGATTTTCGGCCTTTGTCTCATAAAGAGTAAGTTTTGAGACTCGCCGCGACCAAACCACCGCGTCGCTTTTAGAACGTCGCCGACGCCCCCTTTTCCCGCGCTACCTCTCCCCGCTATCGTTTAAGTATCATGAATCGCCAACTCACATCAGCCGAGGAGCAGCTTATTCGTTGGATGCTTGAGCATGGAAACCCCGAGGCGCGAGCTTTTCTGCCGCAGCTTGAGAAGGCTCAGGTGACTCCTAATCGGTGTCCATGTGGTTGCGCGAGCATCGATCTCTCAATCGACGGCTTTCCTGAGCCATCGGGTGGACTTCACATTTTGGCGGATTTTGTCTTCGGCGCTGACAACGATCTAAGCGGCATCTTTGTTTTTGAAAAAAACGGAGTTCTCGCCGGTCTTGAAGTTTATGGGTTGGCTGGCGATGCGCCGAAGACGTTGCCATCATCCGGCTCTTTGAAGCCGCTTTCAGAGTGAGACGACAGTGTCTCACAAAGGGTAAGTTTTTGAGACGAATGCGGCAGGCCCCCAATCGGACTCCTGCGCGTCGCGCAAGTCTGTCGCGAAAGCCGCCGCGGGCGTCGGCAGCGGTCACTGCGCTACTCGGCCAAGGGACCGACGCCAACTTACGACGCGCGCGCCGTTTCCGCCGCGGTTTGCGACACCGCAGCCGACGCATGGCCCTCGGCTGGCGGCAGCGTGAAGTAGAAGCACGATCCTTTTCCATTCGACTCCACCCAAATCCGCCCGCCATAGGTTTCCACGATCCTCTGGCAAATCGCCAATCCGATGCCGGTTCCCGGATAGTCCTGCCCGTGCAGGCGCTTAAAAATCTTAAAGATTTGCTGCGCGTATTCGGGTTCGATCCCGATGCCGTTGTCTTGCACCGCCAAAACCCATTCCGGTTCCCGCCATTGGGCTGAAATATGGATGCGCGGCGCATCCTGGCCTCGATACTTAATGGCATTCCCCACCAGATTTTGCAGCAGTTGCACCAGACAAACCTCGTGCGCATGAACGGCCGGAATCGTCTCCCAGGTGATCATGGCGCCGCTCTGCTCCACCGACGCCTGCAGGTTCAGCAGCACCTTGCGGATCACATCGATGAAATCCACGGTCTCGGCCGGACCCTCCGCCGACGATCCGGTCTGCGAATAGGTCAGCAGATCCTTGAGCAGCATCTCCATCCGCCGGGCCCCGCCGATCACATAAGAGATGTACTGGTCGGCATTGGCATCCAGCTGCCCGGCGTATTTTCGCTGCAGCATCTGGCTGTACAGCGCCACCATGCGCAGCGGCTCCTGCAAATCGTGACTGGCCGCGTAAGCAAACTGGTTCAAATCGCCGTTGGATTGCCGCAGGGCTTCGTTGGATCGCAGAAGCTCCTGCGTGCGCTCGGCCACGCGTTGCTCCAGCGTAGCGTTCAGCTCGCGAATCGCCTCGTCGGCGCGCCGGCGCTCGGTAACGTCGCGAATGGCGGATGTGAGCAACAGGCCTTCTTCAGTCTGCAGCGGACTCAAGCTGATTTCAACCGGAAAACGATGACCGTTCTTGCGCCGGGCCCACAGTTCCGTGGGCGAAGCCGGCCACGCCAAGCCGTTCCCCCGCGCCGGCGCGGAGTGGCTGCTCCAATCGGGGACCAGCATCCGGATGTTTTGCCCGATCAATTCTTCGCGCGGGAATGCGAACATCACTTCCGCCTGCGAATTGGCCAGGTTGATGCACCCGTCCTCGTCGCTGATGATCATCGCATCGGGCGCCGCTTCGAGCAGCGAGCGGAATTTTTGTTCCGCCTTTCCCAATACCTCAGCCTGCCTGCGGAGCAACGCGGTGTTGCGGCTCAGTTCCACAAACACGCCCACCTTGGACCGCAAAATCTCGGCGACTATCGGCTTGAACAGGAAATCCACAGCGCCTAGATCGTAGCCGCGGAACAGATGCTCGTCGCTCCGGTAGCCGGTGAGAAACAAAATCGGCGTGTGGCGGGAGCGCTTGCGCGAGCGGATCAGCTCGGCCGTCTGAAACCCATCCATGTCCGGCATCTTCACGTCCAGCAGGATGGCCGCGAAATCGGCGTCCAGCAGATGGCGCAGGGCTTCGGTGCCGGACCGCGCCAGCACCAGTTCCTGGCCCAGGCCATCCAGCGCCGCTTCGAGCGACACCAGATTATCCGGCGTGTCGTCCACCAGCAGAATCTTGACGCGATCCTGCGCTGGAGTTTCAGATACGGGCTGCATGCCACCTCCGCCCCGTTTCATGTCAGGCCGTCGCCGCGGGGGCCGAAACCTCGTGGCCCCGGCTGATCCAAACGCGCAGTACTGAGAACAGCTGCTCCAAATCCACAGGTTTGGTAATGTAATCGGACGCCCCAGCCTCAATGCACTTGGCCCGGTCGCCCTTCATGGCTTTGGCGGTCAGGGCGACGATCGGCAGCGACCGGAATTCGGGCACCTCCCGAATCGCCTTCATCGTCTCATAGCCATCCATTTCCGGCATCATGATGTCCATGAGCACTAGATCGACGTCCGGCGTCTTCTTCAGTAGTTCGATGCCGGCCCGGCCATTTTCGGCGTGCGCCACTTTCAGGTTGTGATCTTCCAGCAGACTGGTCAATGCGAAAATGTTGCGAACGTCATCGTCCACCACCAGCACCTTTTTGCCGAACAGTGTGACGTCGGTTTCCCGCAACTGTTCGAGAATATGGCACTGATCCGGCGCCAGATCGGCTTCGGCGCGATGCAGCAGGAGAACCGATTCATCCAGCAACCGTTCGCGCGTCTGCACCGTCTTGACGATTCCCGCCCGGCCCAGCCGCGCTAACTCGAGCTCTTCGTCGGACGTCAGAGGCCGGTCGCACATCAGCAGGATGGGCGGCGTATAGGGGCCCGCGTGGGTTTGTATCTCTTCCACCAAAGCCATGGGCGCGATGCCCTCGATTTGAAGATGCACCACGATGCCATCCAAATACTGCTGCTTGAGTACGGCCAAAGCTTCGCCCGCGGTCGCCACGCCGATGGGCTCCAGATCGGGCGCGCCAACAGTGGCAATCATGCTCACCCGCTCAATTTCGTCGGCGCAAACCAACAGCAGTTTCTTCACGCGCTTCTGCACCGAATGCTCGATGGCCGCGAACGCCTCGGCCAGCAGATCTTTGGTGACCGATTTCTCAAGATAGGTCATGGCCCCCAGCGCCAGGCCACGGCGCCGATTGTCATCGCCGGAAATAATATGCACCGGAATGTGCCGGGTGGCTGGATCGTGCTTCAGGCGATCCAGAATGGTCCAGCCCGCTATATCGGGAAGATTGATGTCGAGCGTGATGGCGCCCGGCTTGAACTCCCGCGCCAAGGTCATAGCGCTCGACCCGCGCAGCGCCACCAAAGCCTTCAGACCGCGGTCGTGCGCCAGGTCCAGCAGAATCCGCGCGAAAGTAATATCGTCCTCCACGATCAACAGCGCCGCGTCGCCCGGCTGCACCAGGTTGCGGTCGTCGTCGATCACTAAATCCTCCACCAACTCTTCGGTGGCCATCGCGGCAACTGGCAGAATCATGTCGACTCCGGCTTCCGCCGTTTCCATTACCGCCTGTTCCAGCAGGACCGGCGGCGTAATGCGCATCGCTTCGCTCTTGGGCTGAGCGGCGGGCGTGACATAGACTTGCGGCAGATATAAGGTGAACGTGCTGCCGATTCCGGGCGCGCTCTGCAATCGAATTTCACCGCCCAGCAACCGGGCCAGTTCGCGGCTGATGGAAAGTCCCAGTCCCGTGCCTCCGTACTTGCGGCTGGTGGTCCCGTCGGCTTGCTGGAACGCCTCGAAGATGATGCGCTGCTTTTCCGATGCGATTCCGATGCCGGTGTCCAACACCGAAAATGCGATTACCGATTTCGCCCGGCTCAGGACGCTGTTGGCCGGGTTCCATCCGCTGACCACTTTATCGATAGACAGCCGCACCGATCCCTGCTCTGTAAATTTCAGAGCGTTCGACAGCAGATTCTTGAGCACCTGCTGCAGGCGCTTGGCGTCGGTATGGATGATCTCGGCAGCCAGGTTCGATCCCAGCTCGGCCGTGAAGTCGAGCCCTTTGCCATCCGCCACGTGCCGGAACGTGCGCAAACAGTAGTCTTCCAGCTCACTGAAGCGCATGCCGCCCACTTCGACGTCCATTTTGCCGGATTCGATCTTGCTCAAATCCAGAATGTCGCTGATCAGCGACAACAGATCGGTTCCCGAAGTGTGAATGGTCTCGGCAAACTTCACCTGCTTCGCGCTCAGATTCTTGTCCGAGTTTTCCGAAAGCATGCGCGCCAGAATCAGCAGGTTGTTCAGCGGGGTGCGCAGTTCGTGGCTCATGTTAGCCAGAAATTCGCTCTTGTACTTGGAAGTCAGCGCTAATTGCTCGGCCTTCTCTTCCAGCGCCTTCTTGGCCTGTTCCACTTCCTGATTCTTGGTTTCCACTTCCGTCTTCTGCTCGGCCAGCAACTGCGCTTTCTCCTGCAGTTCGGCGTTGGTCTTTTGCAACTGGAGCTGCTGGCTCTGCAACTCTTCAGCCAGCGCCTGGCTTTGCGTCAGCAGTTGCTCGGTCCGCATGGTGGCGCGAATCGTGTTCAGCACGATTCCGATGGATTGCGTGAGCTGATCCAGGAACGCTAGGTGAATATCGCTGAACTGGCCGAACGACGCCAGCTCGATGGCCGCCTTGACGTCGCCTTCAAACAACACCGGCAACACCACGATGCTCACCGGCGCCGTGCTGCCCAGGCTCGAATTGATCCGGATGTATCCTCCCGGAAGGTTCGTTACCAGGATGCGCTCCTTCTCCTTGGCGCACTGCCCCACCAGGCCTTGGCCCACTTCGAACTGCATGGGCACGCCATCGCGGTCGTGAATCGCGTACCCGGCCACCAGCCTCAGCACGGTCCTGCTCTCTTGCGACTCCGCGATATAAAACGTGCCGTGTTGCGCACCCACCAGCGGCGTCAGTTCGGAGAGCAGCAACTGCGACAGCGTCAATAAATCGCGCTGGCCCTGCATCATGCCCGTGAATTTGGCGATGTTGGTTTTCAGGAAATCCTGCTCGTTGTTCTTGCGCGTGGTGGCCGCCAGGTTCACGATCATCTCGTTGAGGTTGTCCTTGAGCGCCGCCACTTCACCCAGCGCCTCCACCGCAATGGATCGCGTGAGATCGCCCTTGGTTACCGCCGTCGCCACTTCGGCGATGGCGCGGACTTGCGTGGTCAAATTGGCGGCGAGCTGATTGACGTTGTCCGTTAAATCGCGCCAGATTCCCGCCGCGCCCGGCACACGCGCCTGCCCGCCCAGCTTGCCTTCGATTCCCACTTCGCGCGCGACGGTGGTTACCTGATCTGCGAACGTCGCGAGCGTGTCGATCATTCCGTTGATGGTGTCGGCCAGCTCGGCGATCTCGCCCTTGGTTTCGAGCACCAGTTTTCGTTTTAAATCGCCGTTGGCCACCGCGGTGACCACTTTCGCGATACCGCGCACCTGCGTGGTCAGGTTCGCGGCCATGAAGTTGACGTTATCCGTCAGATCCTTCCACGTACCCGCGACGCCTTTCACTTCAGCCTGCCCGCCCAGCTTACCGTCCGTTCCCACTTCGCGCGCCACGCGCGTCACTTCACTGGCGAACGAGTTGAGCTGATCCACCATGCGATTGATGGTGTTCTTTAATTCGAGAATCTCGCCTTGCACATCGACGGTGATTTTACGCGAAAGGTCGCCATTGGCAACCGCCGTCGTCACCTGCGCGATGTTGCGGACTTGCGCCGTCAAGTTACCGGCCATCGAGTTGACGCTGTCCGTCAAATCTTTCCACGTTCCACCGACGCCGCGCACATTGGCTTGGCCGCCCAGTTTACCTTCGGTACCCACCTCGCGCGCCACGCGTGTCACTTCCGATGCGAACGCGTTCAATTGATCCACCATCGTGTTGATGGTGTTCTTCAGCTCCAGTATTTCGCCGCGCACGTCCACTGTGATCTTGCGCGACAAGTCGCCTTTCGCGACGGCCGTGGTTACTTGGGCGATGTTGCGGACCTGATTGGTCAGGTTGCCGGCCATCGAATTGACGCTTTCCGTCAAATCTTTCCAGGTGCCCGCCACGCCCTTTACTTCCGCCTGGCCGCCCAGATTGCCTTCGGTACCCACCTCGCGCGCCACACGCGTTACTTCGGAAGCGAACGAGCTCAACTGATCCACCATGGTGTTGATGGTGTTCTTCAGCTCCAGAATTTCACCGCGCGCATCGACTGTGATCTTGGTGGTTAAATCGCCGCGCGCCACCGCCGTAGTCACGCCGGCGATGTTGCGCACCTGATTGGTCAGGTTGCTCGCCATGTAGTTGACGCTGTCCGTCAAATCCTTCCACGTGCCCGCCACTCCGCGCACATCGGCCTGTCCACCCAACCGCCCTTCGGTGCCCACTTCGCGCGCCACACGCGTCACTTCCGATGCGAACGCGTTCAGCTGATCCACCATGGTGTTGATAGTGTTCTTCAACTCCAGAATTTCGCCGCGCGCGTCAACAGTGATCTTGGTCGACAGATCGCCTTTCGCGACACCCGTGGTCACCTGCGCAATATTACGAACCTGAGACGTCAGATTGCCGGCCATGAAGTTGACCGAGTCCGTCAAATCCTTCCACACGCCGCCGACGCCGGTGACTTCCGCCTGCCCACCCAGCTTGCCCTCGGTACCCACTTCGCGCGCCACGCGCGTCACTTCGCTCGCAAACGCGTTCAGCTGATCCACCATGGTGTTGATGGTGTTCTTCAGCTCCAGGATTTCGCCGCGCACATCCACCGTGATCTTGCGCGACAAATCGCCCTTGGCGACCGCAGTCGTGACCTCAGCAATGTTGCGCACCTGGGATGTGAGGTTGCTCGCCATCGAATTGACCGAGTCCGTCAAATCCTTCCACGTACCGGCGACGCCGTGCACGTCCGCCTGCCCGCCCAGCTTGCCCTCGGTACCCACTTCGCGCGCCACGCGCGTTACTTCGCTGGCGAACGAACTCAACTGATCCACCATGGTGTTGATGGTGTTCTTCAGCTCCAGAATTTCGCCGCGAACTTCCACCGTGATCTTGCGCGAAAGGTCTCCCGTCGCGACAGCCGTAGTCACTTCCGCGATGTTGCGCACCTGGTTCGTCAGGTTGCTGGCCATCGAATTGACGGAATCGGTGAGATCCTTCCACGTTCCCGCCACACCCTTCACCATCGCCTGGCCGCCCAGCTTGCCCTCGGTGCCCACTTCGCGCGCCACGCGCGTCACTTCGCTCGCGAACCCGTTGAGCTGATCCACCATAATGTTGATGGTGTTCTTCAGCTCCAGAATTTCGCCGCGCACATCCACCGTGATCTTGCGCGACAAGTCGCCATTCGCCACCGCCGTGGTAACTTCGGCGATGTTTCGAACCTGGGACGTAAGGTTGCCCGCCATGAAGTTGACGGAATCGGTCAGATCCTTCCAAACGCCGCCGACGCCCTTCACCTGCGCCTGGCCGCCCAACTTGCCGTCGGTTCCCACTTCGCGCGCCACGCGCGTCACTTCGCTCGCAAACGAATTGAGCTGATCCACCATCGTGTTAATGGTGTTCTTCAATTCCAAAATCTCGCCGCGCGCGTCCACCGTGATCTTGGTCGACAGATCGCCGCGCGCTACCGCCGTGGTCACGCCCGCGATGTTGCGCACCTGATTGGTCAGGTTGCCCGCCATCGAGTTGACGCTTTCCGTGAGATCCTTCCACACGCCGCCGACGCCCTTCACCTGCGCCTGGCCGCCCAGCTTGCCTTCGGTTCCCACTTCGCGCGCCACGCGCGTCACTTCGCTCGCAAACGAGTTGAGCTGATCCACCATGGTGTTGATGGTGTTCTTCAATTCCAAAATCTCGCCGCGCGCGTCCACCGTGATCTTAGTCGAAAGATCGCCCTTCGCCACCGCCGTGGTCACGCCCGCGATGTTGCGGACCTGGTTGGTTAAATTGCCGGCCATCGAATTGACGCTCTCCGTCAAATCGCGCCACGTTCCAGCCACGCCTTCCACTTCTGCCTGGCCGCCTAGCCGCCCTTCGGTGCCAACCTCGCGCGCCACACGCGTTACTTCCGATGCGAACGAGCTCAACTGATCCACCATCGTGTTGATGGTGTTCTTCAATTCCAAAATCTCGCCGCGCACCTGCACCGTGATCTTGCGCGACAGGTCGCCCTTGGCGACGGCCGTGGTTACTTCCGCAATGTTTCGAACTTGCGCCGTCAGATTGCCGGCCATCGAATTCACCGAATCGGTGAGATCCTTCCAAGTTCCGCCGACTCCCGGCACATCCGCCTGTCCGCCCAGCTTACCCTCGGTTCCCACTTCGCGCGCCACGCGCGTTACTTCCGCCGCGAACGAACTGAGCTGATCCACCATCGTGTTGATGGTGTTTTTCAACTGCAAGATTTCGCCGCGCGCGTCGACAGTGATGCGCGTCGATAAGTCGCCTTTCGCCACAGCCGTGGTCACTTCGGCGATGTTGCGCACCTGGTTCGTCAGGTTGCTGGCCATCGAGTTGACCGAATCGGTCAAGTCTTTCCACGTTCCCGCCACTCCGCGCACGTCGGCCTGTCCGCCCAACCGGCCTTCGGTTCCCACTTCGCGCGCCACGCGCGTCACCTCAGCCGCAAAAGAACTGAGCTGATCCACCATCGTGTTGATGGTGTTCTTCAACTGCAAAATTTCCCCGCGCGCGTCCACAGTGATGCGCGTCGTTAAATCGCCCTTGGCCACGGCCGTAGTCACGCCCGCGATGTTGCGCACCTGATTGGTCAGGTTACTCGCCATTGAGTTGACGCTTTCCGTCAAATCGCGCCACGTTCCCGCCACCGCCGGCACCACCGCCTGGCCGCCCAGCTTGCCTTCCGTTCCCACTTCGCGCGCCACGCGCGTCACTTCGCTCGCGAAAGAATTTAACTGCTGAACCATCGTGTTCACCACGCGCGCGGTGTGCAGGAACTCGCCGCGCAACGGACGCCCGTCCACTTCCAGCGACATGTTCTGCGATAGATCGCCCTTCGCTACCGCGCCGATCACGCGCGCCACTTCCGTCGACGGCTGCACCAGATCGCCAATCAGGCTGTTGACCGACTCCACGCAATCGGCCCACGCCCCAGTCACCGAGCCAATCGAAGCTCGCTGCGTGATTTTTCCGTCCTTGCCCACCGCTCGGCTGATGCGCTCGAATTCGCTGACCATTTTCTGGTTGATTTCCAGAACGTCGTTCAGCGTGTCGGCGATCTTGCCTTCCAGGTCGGTTTGATCCACCGGCATGCGGACCGAGAAATTCCCCCTCTTGAAAGCAATCAGCGTGCTTAGCAACACGTTAGCGTCAAGGCGGGCTTTCGCTCCGTTTGCTACGTTTTCAACGGCCTTGTTGCCAGGCGCGGAGGCGCCATTAGCCTTGCTTCCAGGCGGCTTGGAAGATCCATTCAACTTGGAACCGCGCCCCTTGGCGCCTTTCTCAAAGATGACACTTTTCATATTTTTGGCTCTTCGGCGAGAGTAAGATTCCTTACTATATGAATATGGTGCTAACGATCTTTCGATAAGACTCGCCCGTGGCGATCCGGTTACATCAATTTCTTAATGCCGCTCTGTGCTTCGTAAATTCAACTATGCTATTAGGTTACTAAAGATCGTGTTTGAGATTCTGTTGGCTGAAGACAACCCCGGGGATGTTTTGCTATTCCGCGAAGCGTTGAGCAGTTGCCAGTTGCCGTGCAATGTGGTGGTAGCCGCGGACGGTCAAAAAGCCATGGCCCTGCTGGGCGGCGAATCGGGTGACGCCCCAGGCGGGTGGCAACCCCACTTGATCGTGCTGGACGTGAACCTTCCCAAGTACAACGGGGACGCGGTGCTTCGGCATGTGCGGCGCCAGCCCTGGCTCCAAGGCGTGCCGGTGATTATGCTGACGTCCTCGGCCTCGCCGGCCGATCGCGCCGCGGCCATCGAATTGGGAGCTAACCTCTACCTGCAGAAATCCTCGGACTTGGACGAACTCCTGGAAGTGGGAAAGATTGTGGAGGTCATTCTCTCGCGCGCCCGCACTTCAGATGTCTGAGCGAACCGCGCGCGTCAGCCACCGCCTTGGGCTGGCGCAGACAAACTTTTACACCCCCGCTCAGCGTACCTTCCTATGGATTCGTGTTTTAATCGATGAGGAGCTGTCCTGCTGATTTAACTTGCCGTCGCGTTAACCAGGTTGCCGTCTCATGCGTCAACCGTTCAAGGGGCGCCGAGTCTGCGCTGTGTGTGGGATTCATGAAAACAAAAACTACTCTTCTTGTTGTGCTTCTGCTTACCGGGTGCGCCTGGAGGTCTTCCGCTCAACCCGCTTTCGATTCGAGCGGCGACGGGAAATTGAACGGCGCCTACTATTTCCGCCAGATCTTCTCTTTCTCTCAGACTGGCGACGCCATCAACATGCAGGGCACCATTACCTTCAACGGGAGCGGCGGCTATACCGTAACCAACGCGTCGCTTCTCGACGCCGCCAACGGCTCGGTGACGCCGGTGACTTTCAATAACACCAGCGGCAGCTACGTCGTCTCCTCAAACGGCGAGGGCTACATCACTGCCGTCAATCCCAACTATCCTAACGATCAGATTGTCGGACTGGTGTCCCAGGGCGGCGTTTTCATCGGCAGCAGCACCGAGAACAACAACCTCTATAACGACCTGTTTATCGCCGCGCCGGTCGGTACCGCTGCGACCAATGCCAAGCTAAACGGCGCCTACACTGTGGCGTACATGGATCCTACCTACCCCGGAGACGCGCTATTTACCATGACCGCCAACGGGAGCGGGAACATCGGAAACGTCAACGTAACCGGCTATGTGGCAACTAACAGCGATCCTACCGCCAGTACCGCCAGCACCGAAACCCTCAGTGGAGTCACTTATTCTTTCAGCAACGGCGCCGCGCAGATCAACTTCGGCGGCACGGCCGGTTCTAGTTTGATCGCGGGCAGCGAACTGCTGTATATATCGCCGGACGGCAATTTCATCTTCGGCGGATCTTACAACGGCTTCGATATGTTCGTGGGGGTGCGCGCGGCGGCTACCAATCCCTCGAACCTGGATGGCCTCTACTACCAGGCCGGATTGGATCTCGCTGAATCGTCCAGCGGCAGCACATTGGACAGTTATTACGGATCGCTCCAATCCTTTTCGCAAAACGTGATTGGCCACCAGAGAGTAAATTCGCAGCAGATCTATGGCGGATCGAGCGATTTCACTTACTACGATTACCTCAACCTCGGCACAAACTCCGGCGGCACCGCATTGACGGACGGCAGCACGTTGAGCGACTTCACCTTCGGTCAGGATTATGCGATCAGTTCGGACGGAACCATTCGCATCGGCTATGGCCTCGGTCCCGATCTGGGAATCAACGTGGCGTTTGAGGCGCCGGCGTTCAACGGTTCTGGCGTATATCTGAGTCCGGTGGGCGTGGTCAACGCCGCCAGCTCCGCTCCTTTTACGGCGTTCGTCTCTCCGGGAGAATTTCTTACTTTGTACGGCTCGGGCCTCGCTCCTACCACCAACAGCGCTGTAGTGCCTTTCCCCACCAACCTGAGTGGAGTTCAGGTGTTGATCAACCAGATTCCAGCGCCCATCTACTACGTGAGCCCGACTCAAATCTCGGCGATCGTTCCCTACATCACGGCGCCGGAATCGGTGGCCCAGATCCAGGTGATCAACAACGGCGCGAATTCCAACATCGTCCCCGCGTTCACTGGCGAGACTTCGGTTGGCGCTTTTACCAACAATCCGGTGGGCGGCATCGGAATCGCGGCCGCGGAGCGCCCCGACTTCTCGATCGTCTCGGAGTCCAACCCGGCGCAACTTAGCGAGACCATTGCGGTCTATGTGGCGGGAATGGGCGCGGTAAGTCCGGCGGTCGCCGATGGCACGGCGGCGCCGAGCAGTACGTTGAGCAACACGACATCGACGCCGCAGGTATACATCACCGACTACGCGGGCAATTTCGCCCAGGCCACAGTCGCCTTCTCCGGCCTCGCTCCGGGCTTTGCCGGCTTGTATCAGATCAACTTTGCGATCCCGTCCGGCCTTGTCTCCGGTGACGCTTCGATCGAGATCTACAGTGGCGTGGACTCGGACACGCTGGAGGCCATCCTGCCGTTGTCCGGCACTACGGCCGCTGCCCGCCCCAACGCCAAGAACCCGCGGCCTCGTTTACGCCGCCATCGGCTAGCTTCGCGTCAACTCAGCGCGAATCCGCAGTAGTCCGCACCCCGGCCGGATCGGCGAGCGGCAGGTCTACCGTGATCGGATTGTGGTCCGAAATCCGATCCGGGATGGCGTGGTTGACGGCGCCGAGCGTCCGGCCATGATAGCAGCTAAACGCCGAAAAATCGTGGCCGTCCGGCTTATCGAGATGCGCGGGACGGACGAAGATCCAATCGAGTTTGTACTGCCCGATCGGACCAAATCGCCGGCTGAGTTCCTCGGTTGCCTCGAACCCTTTGACGGAACGCTCGTTGGAGTTCGCAAGCCGTCCACCGCGGCCATTCGCGGAGTGCTCGGCGTCGCCGCGGAAATCGAACGCGCTGCCGTCGTCAAAGCGGAACTTTTCGAGCGTCGCGAAAAACTTAGCTTCCGGATTGTCGCCCACCAGGGGTATGCTGGCGCGCGTCGGATCGTCTACTTTACGGGCGAAGCCAACCAAGCCGAGCGTCAGATCGTACGCCCACCCCAGCGGGGTCGCGAGCTTAATGGCGTTCGTCGCGCCTTCCTCCGCCCACCATTTGCCGCTTCCAAAGCGCTGCTTCATGGCGCGCGTCACGCTGATCGGCACGCCATCGTGCGTCGAAGTATTCATGTCGCCCGCGATGATTACCGGATGATCCGTCTGGTCGATCTTGTCCAGCATTTCCTGCAGTTGCTTACGGCGATTCTCGGGGGTGGTGACATCCTCCAAATGCGTGGCCACCACGGTGACACGGCCCGACGGTAGGTCTGGGTCGACAAGATCGGCCATCAGCATCATCCGCCCTCCACGCCGCACCTGCCGCACCAGTTGCTCCTTGAAGACTGCCGCGCTCACTTTGCCTTCGGCCTTGAAAGCCACCGATTGTTTCTTCTCGTCTTTGAACCAGTCATGGCCTTGGATCAGGAACGGCGTTAGTTTCACGTTCTCCAGCCGGTAGCGGCTCACGGCTTCTCGCGGAAATCGTCCAGCATGGCGGTTTGATGAACGCACGATATGGTGCAAAAAGGCGCGCAGCTCTTGGGGCGCGCGGCTTCGCGCCGCAGATCTTCCAGCGTGTATTTCTCCAG
>Ga0182024_10008190_pt1 | contig 22179 bp, 20 predicted proteins | sample P32metaG_FD_120480 | JGI IMG/M metagenome (GOLD analysis project Ga0182024, IMG submission 120480) | Permafrost microbial communities from Stordalen Mire, Sweden - P3-2 metaG (Illumina Assembly) | ecosystem: Environmental > Terrestrial > Soil > Wetlands > Permafrost | place: Sweden: Stordalen...
GAGGGAGCTGCTGACACTGCGGAAGTACAGGCGGAGGCCAAACAGTCTCGCCGCGCAGCCCGCATCCCGCGCGAGCCAGTCGAAAAGCAGACCGCCCGCGAGCTCTACGCCCACATCGTTGAAACCGGCAAGAAGGACTATCAAGTCCAGCGCTACAAGGGCTTGGGCGAAATGACCGCCTCGCAGCTCTGGGAGACGACCATGGATCCCGAGCGCCGGACGCTTCTGGTTGTGAAGCTTGAGGACATCGCCGAGACCGAGACCATCTTCACCACGCTGATGGGAGAAGACGTCGAAGCCCGCCGCAAATTCATCGAAGACAACGCCCTCGACGTCAAGAACCTCGACATCTAAGCGGATGCGCCACCGCCTGCGGCACTCGCACCTTGCGGGCTCGCGCCGAATTTTCCCGTCATCACTTCAGGATGATTGCCGCCCAATCGGCCCACATGTTCGTCATCGCCAGCTTTCCCGCTATCAAAGTCACCACCGCGTAGACGGCGAGCCCCACGGCAAGCGGTCGATCGAAGCTGCGCGTCATGGCCGCGCGCACCAGCAGCAGCAGCGCTCCCAGGCACACGACCGGCCCGAACAGCGCCACCCAAAGGTGGCCGCCGAAGATCGAACCAACCTGCGCGATCCGCGCCGTCGCTCCGCTCACAATCGCGAGCGAAGCCAGCAGCATCATTGGCCTGTGAATGCGCGGCCGCTTGCGGTTGAGCACGCCGATCGTAATGAACACCACGAACAGCGCAATCTCCGCATACATCACCAGCAGGAACTGCGGGCCCGGCCAGTCGAAAATCACCTGCTGCGGAGCCGTGCGGATCGATCGGTAAGCCACCAGCGGCCCGGTCACCGCAATCAGCGCGGCAATCCCCACTACGCCCCAGCCCAGCGTCATGTGCAGCCGGCGATTGTGCGTGGAGATGAGCAGCGCCTGCACGAGGAACATCACGAACCAGGCAAAGATGGCGGTCGAGTGCAACACAACAGTGACCAGCATCGTTGAATCGATTGGGCTGCCGTCAACATGCTTGCCATGAAAGATGTATTGCTGGAAGCCGAGGACAATGAGAACCAGGAAGATGGCCCCGGCGGCAGTGTAGAAAAAGCGGTCAGGTTTCATCCGCAGTCTCCTCTTCTTGAAATTCGGCCAGTCGTCTCTAATTTCAGGAACGCGGGGTCGAATTTCAGAAACATGGGGAAGTGGCGACCTGTTTCGAGGCCGCGCTCAAAGCACAATGGGTCCCGTGTAACGGTTCTCGTGGTCAGCCCCATCTTACGATCCTGTCCACTGGTTTTTCAAAGAGAATTTGGGTTGGGGCGATGAAATTGACCCGCCTTCGCGTTTTCGCGTTCGTGCCTCGGTTCGAGGGCGCATTTCTCAGGGGCTGAAGCCCCCGCAACTATTCCGGACTTTTTCGGCATGGCTAAAGCCAAGCCCTGATACGAAACAAAAGCCGAAGCAGGTCCCCGTTCGACTTCGATCGATGACTCCATCTCCGCTCAGGGCAGGCTTTCGACTTCCATCGTCCGCCGCAGCGGACGATGATCGCTCAGGATGACAAGAAGGATGGGGCAACCCGCCTTCGCGTTTTCGCTATGGCCTTCAGTCCTTGAGCAGGCGCGCGGCGAGGCGCATATCGCCGAGTTTCAGGGCGTCTTTGACGGAGTCGAGGTATTTAGCGCCGGCGATGAGATCTTCAGTGGTTTCGTTGTCGAGGCCGTCGTCATCATCATCATCGTCGTCTTCTTCGCTGTCATCATCCTCGTCGTCGGATTCGGATTCGGAATCGTCTGAGTCTTCATCGTCATCGTCATCGTCCTCGTCGTCATCTTCATCTTCGACGTCGGGAAGGGCGACGAGCGATTCGCCGTCGCTGGATTCAGAGACAGCCACGACGGTGCTGTAGGGAATGGCCCGACTGCTGCGATCAACACTTTGCAAGGACAGTTGGAGGCCATAGAGGAGGGTCGCCGCGCGGGCGCGGTCGATGGATTTGTTTACGATGGCGCGGAGGATCTGAGTAATAGTGACCTGGATGACGGAGCGGTCTTCGAGGAGCGGGATTTCGATCGAGCCCATGGGATTGACCGGCTTTTGGTCTGCAAGACGGCGACGATTATGGAAATAACAAAGGTCCCCGCCGCGGAGGGCATAACCGTGGCATTGATCCCCGCCCGGCATGATGTGCCTGCAATGCGCCGCCATATTCTTCTCCTTTGTGCCCGGTTACTTTTTTGCCTGCACTACGCCGCTTTTTCGCCTTTTCGCCGCACAGTTTTCGATTTCTTGGCATACCGCCCATCCCTCCCGGTATGCCATACGTCCATATTTGATTTAGAAGGGTTTAAGAAGGGGCCTCGTACCTCGTCCATACCGTATGCATACCTCCATACCTTGCCGGACGTTGCGCCGATTTTTCGGGCGCAGAGACGCGAATGCGGCGGATTATGGCCGTCGCAGAGAACGCCTGATTGAACGCTTATGGAATGAGTATGCGCTTAAAGGGGGAAATTATCGGCAAAGTTGAGGGAAGTATTTGCGGAGTGTTTTCAGGGGGTTACTGCGCTTTCGGCAGACGAGCTAGTTGACAACGGGGCACGATGCCTTCTTGAATTCGACGCGCACGAGGGATGCTCGGAAACGACCTATGCCGGGTTTCGAACCATGAAGTCTTGGATGCCTTGGATCATGAATTGCACCTGTTCTTTCGTATATTCGCCGAACTTCCCATGAGCCGCCTTGTTGCGCAGGTCCAGCCAGCTAGTGATCGACTTCAAATCGAGCTTTGAGTAGACGGAGGCGCCCGCCAAGTCTGCATTTAGCTGGTCCGCCTTTTTTGGCTTGCCCCCAGTATTCGTCGTCAACCCATTCTTCGCGCACAGCTAGCGTAGATGCTCCTCAAGCAAGCTCCCGATGATGACCGCCGCTGGATCCTTGTACCCCTCGGACAACAGGTATTCAGACATTTGAATGAAGTCCGAAAAGAGTTCCGCGTGAATCAATTCAGAGACTGTGGTCAAGTAACCTGACGCGTAGGCCGAACGAAGAGCAGACAGCGCGCCGGCGACATATGGCGCAGCTGTGCCGGGGAGCAGTGCATATGAATTAACGGCCACTGCCATGGCCTGGACGTATTGGCTATTTGGAGGGGCGAGCCGTCGGATGCAGTCGCTCATGAGCGTGACGACGGCTGCGACGTCCTCCCCTGGGAGGTCGGAAAAGCTCGGCCATTGTGAAAGCGATCGAATGTCCTCGTACCTTTTGAGTACAGCGTCTATCTGGTTGAGAATCTCAGTCTGAAGCGCCATAGTGCTCCCATTCTATTCGGGATGCTTGGGGCTGTGAGCGCGCGCGGCGCAGGGCGGTGCTGCTGCGCGTATCGCAAGAAGGCGTTGGAGTTCAGTCAGCGTCTACCGCCCACATCCACGCTTTTCTTGGGGGCACCCCCGGGCGGTCCGCGAGAATTCTCTTCAGGAAAAATGACCGTTCCATAAAATCTTCGACGCCTAGGAATCGTACGAGAATCCGGACCCTAACGTGCTTAGCGCCCGTTACTGTACGGCCCCGGTTGTACCATGCGAGGGCGACGCCCGGGTCCACTGTCGCCTTGAAGATTAGCGGCTCGACCGGTTCGCACTCAGCGCTCCCGGACACAAACTCTTCCATGCTGGCGAGGTCAATGCGGAGTGGAAGTGCGGACGGGTCCTGCAGTTCGATGCGCAGCTCTGCCGGTTCGTCGACGAATCCGATGACATTCACCGAAATGAAGAGGAGGCTGGCCTTTTCTTCAAGCACGTTTCGGCTTTTCTGCTCCGCGAAGTGGCTGTCGACTCTCGAGATATGCTTCCGAACTGCGTCGACGTGCTTCGCAGTTTCTTCTGTGTTGGTTTCTACGCGCTTCAGGTCTTCCCTTGTCGGCCCCCGTCTGGCGTAAAAGACGGAGACGATCCCGGCGAAAGCTGCCACAACCGCCGCGACCGCCCCGATTATGGTGTAGAGGAGCGTCTTGGCAGCGATTGGATCCGGGCTCGTTTGAGCGACGCTCATTGGTTAATGATAGCGTCGCGCCTCATACCCGGCTCCCGGCCTTCCCAACCCTTGTCAAGAGCGACCGCCCCCTCAACCCCACGCATTCCCCTGATTCCAGGCCCGCGCCGGATTCGAGGCTGGCATAGAGAATAGACATAAGGAAGGGCCAACCATGAGAGGAATCAGCTCGGCAGTTTTTGTCATTGTGTATGTGGGAGCGTGCGCAGGAGCGGGGGCGCAGCAAACGGGATCGAATCCGCTGGCGGCGTCGCGCGTGTTCGCCTACGACGACATGCCCGCGAAGACCGCGGCCAGCGGCGCAGTCAGCCGCCGCGCGTTCTCAGGAACGCTCGCGACCGGCGAGGCAATTTCCGCGCACGAGACGATGCAGCCGGCGGGGACCGCGCCCAATCCCGCACACCGTATTCAGCACTCGGAGGTGATTCTGGTGGAAGAGGGAACGCTCGAATACACGCACGACGGCAAAACCGAGCGCGCCGGCGCGGGCAGCATTATTTATGTCGCGCTCGGCACCTTACACTCCGTCCGAAACGTAGGCGACGGGCCGGCAAAATATGTTGTGATCCAGATTGGTGGGGATACGGGGAAGCGATAAAGGCAGCCAATAGCCAATAGCCAATAGCCAATAGCCAATAGCCGATAGCCAATAGCCAATAGCCAATAGCCGATAGCCAGTAGCCAGTAGCCAGTAGCCAGTAGCCAATGGAGAACTAGTAGCGGAGGCTCACGCCGCGCGGACCTGGCCGCGGCCGTGGCGCTTGACGGCGTACATGCGCGCGTCGGCGGTGCCGATGATCTCATGCATATGCCAGCCGTCGCGGGGCGCGGAGGCGATGCCCACGCTGGCGCTGACTTTGAGCTTGAGGCCGTTCTTCATTTCGAATGTGGTTTCCATGAGCGCCGCGTGAATTTCTCTGGTCAGTTCCAATGCAAGGCCCTCTGATGTTTCAGGCATGAGAATCACGAATTCGTCGCCGCCGTAGCGGAAGCACAGATCCTGCGGGCGAGCCAGCTGCTGCAGGCGGCGGCCGACCAGGGCAAGCAGTTCGCTGCCGACGATGTGCCCCTCGACATCATTCACCAGCTTGAAGTAGTCGAGATCCCAGAAGGCGAGGCTCACTTGCATCTTGAGTTTCTCTGACCGTTGCAGCTCGGGGCAGAGAATGCTGTAGAGGTGGCGCACGTTGTAGAGGCCAGTTGTGTCGTCGGTGATGGTGAGCTGCTGGATGCGGCGGACGTCGCGCGCGTTTTCAATGGCGATGGCGGCGTGATCGGCAAGAATGTGCAGGAAGGCGATGGAATAATCCGACATTTCAGCGCGGGGATTGAGGATCTCGATGACTCCCTGGGTGCCGGTGCGCCCGCGCAGCGGCAATGCAATGACTGATCTGACGCTGGAGATTCCGTGAGTGGCGGTTTGCTGCACGCGCGGATCGCCCTCGGGCTCGGGCACGATGAGCGTTTCGCCGTGCTCGAGTACCCATCCGGCGACGCCCTCGCCGCGCTTGACGCGAAGGCCGCGAAGGGTTTCCTGCTCCTCGCCCGCGGCGATGGCGTAGTAGAGATGCGGAGTGGATTCGTCGAGCATGAGCAGCGCCCAGAACTCCGCTTCGACCATTCGCTCCATTTGCTCGAGGATGGTGCGCAGAATTGTGTCGAGATCGAAGCTCGAAGTGAGCGACCGCGCCAGCTGGTGAAACACAAGCAGATCGGCGAGCGGGATTCGCCCTTCCGTCTCGTTTGGCATGTTTAGGCCTTGGGGGGTGGATCGACCCTATTCTTTCATAATTTGTTACAGATGTTTAAATAGACGCGGCCGGCGCGTTTTTTGTTTCATTCGCGCGGAGATTCTTCGCCGTGAAGGCCGACCGGGCTGAACGGCGAGGCTCCAATTGCCGAGCAGGCGGGGATGGCAGGTCGATCTGAGAATTGGTCAGCGGCCGAAGTGGACGGGCGGTTATGTGGGCCGCCGGCGATGTGGGCGCGATCAGCCGCCGATGTGGATCTGCGATTATCCGCCGATGTGCACCATCGACCGGGAGGGCTTAAGGAATCCTGGCTCGCCGATGTGGTGGCGGGCTTCTTTCTCATGGATGGTCTGGATGATGTATGCGCGGAGTTCATCGTCGCCGGCGCCGGCGCGCAGGCGGCCGTAGATGTCGTGCTCAACTTGCGAGAAAAGGCAGGTGCGAATTTTGCCGTCGGAGGTGAGGCGCACACGGCTGCATGCTCCGCAGAATGCCTGGCTGACGGGCGCGATGATGCCGATTTCGCCGACGCCGTCAGCAAAGGTGTAGCGACGCGCGGTTTCGCTGGCCTCGCGCGGCGGCAGCTCGACGAGCGGCAGGGCGCGACTGATCTGGGAGACGATTTCGCGCAGCGTGACGACGATTTCGGGCGTCCAGAGACGGCCTTCTTCGAGAGGCATGAACTCGATGAAGCGGACGACGACATTTTCTTCGCGGGCGAAGCGGGCAAAACATTCGATCTGGTCGTCGTTGAAGCCGCGGAGGAGAACGCAGTTGATTTTGAGTGGCGTGAGGCCGGCGGCGCGCGCGGCGCGAATTCCGGCGAGAACTTTGGTAAAGCTACCCTCGATGCGCGTGATGCGCTCGAAGGTCGCGGCATCGACCGCGTCCATGCTGACCGTAATGCGGTTCAGGCCAGCGTCTTTGAGCGGTTGCGCGAGCGAGTCGAGCAGATGGCCGTTGGTGGTGAGCGCGAGGTCAAGCTTTTCGCCGCCGAGGGTGCGCAGACGCGAAAGCTCGTGAACCAGATCGACGACATCGCGCCGGAGCAGCGGCTCCCCGCCGGTGAGGCGGACTTTGGTGATGCCGAGGCTGACAAAGACACCAATCAGGCGGAGGTATTCATCGAGGGCCAGCTCGGGATACTGCGCGCCCATTTCGCCGGTGCGGCAGTAGACGCATTTGTAGTTGCAGCGGTCGGTGATGGAGACACGCAGGTCGTGGATCACGCGGCCATGGCTATCCGTGAGGGCCGGATGCGGCGCCTGCGCCGGGAATGCGGAGATGGAAGGGGCGGCCATGGGCAACTTCAAGCGTATACCCTTTTCGGAGCCGGCTGGAAGGCGCGGTCTTTTGGAACTCGCGGAGGGCGCGGCTTTTTTACAGATTGCTGATCGGGCTCGATCCCGTTCTGGCCGCGTGGCGGAAGGGAAGCGGTAGCATGAAGAGACGAGCGTGCTGCGGCTCGTGAATTGCCGATATCGGCGAAAGGCTGAGTTGGCGAAGGGATAAGGAAGATGCCCGCAACGGGAGCCAGACCGGCGGGCGCTATGGACGAGTCTGATGCGGCAGTGGCCGTGCGGCAGATGTTCGACTCCATTGCGCCCAGGTACGACCTGCTCAATCATGTGCTCTCAGCCAATGTTGACCGGCTGTGGTGGCGCAGGGCTGCGCGCAGGTTTGCGGGAGTGCTGGCGCAGCCGGAGGCGGCGATTCTGGATATTTGCTGCGGCACCGGCGATTTGACGATGGCGCTGCTCAAGCTTCGGCCGCGTGGAGCGACACCGATACTGGCGGGAGATTTTGCGCCTGCCATGCTGCGGCGCGGGGCAGAGAAATTTGGCAAGAAGGCGAATCCGAATCCGAGCCCGAATCGCGAGTCCGCGGATTCCGCGCCTTACGCTGTGGCGATTGAGGCCGATGCGTTGCATCTGCCGCTGCGTGCGGAGTCACTCGACCTGATTGTGACTGCGTTTGGTTTCAGAAATCTGGCGAATTATGAGGCAGGCCTGAAGGAGTTTCATCGCACGTTGAAGCCGGGCGGGCAGCTAGGAATTCTCGAGTTCAGCGAGCCGGGAGGGGTGCTGGGCAAGGCGTATGGCGTGTACTTCCGGCGCGTGCTGCCCGCGATTGGGCGCATGATCTGCGGGAAAGACGGAGCCTACAATTATCTGCCCACGTCGGTGGGGAATTTTCCGGCGCCCAGCGCAATGGTGGAGATGATGCAGCGAGCGGGGTTTGAAAAATGTGCATGGCAGCCGTACACGTTTGGAATCGCGGGGCTGTACAGCGCTACGCGGCCCGCTTCAGGAGCTCAATGACCACCAGCGCATCAAGTCCGCGAGTGACCCAGTCCGCCGTGGCGAATTTCTCCGCCGAAAAGCAGCGCGTGGCGCGGCACTCGATGGCGGCCGCGGCGGTGATGACGCTGCTCAAGATCGGCGCGGGCTTGCTTTCAGGATCGCTGGGAGTGCTTTCAGATGCGGCGCACTCGGGGCTCGACCTTGTGGGCGCCGCGCTGACGTACTTCTCCGTTCATGTGAGCGACAAGCCGGCGGACGAAGATCACACTTACGGTCACGGCAAGATCGAGAATCTCTCGGCATTCAGCGAGGCAGGACTGATGGCGTTGTCCTGCGCGTGGATCATCTGGGAGGCAGTTCAGCGAATCTTCTATCGCACCGTGGAGCTGCACCACTCGCTTTGGCCGGTGCTGGTGCTGGCGACTTCGATCGGCGTGGACATTTGGCGTTCGCGTCAGTTGCGCGCCGTCGCCGTGCGGACAGGATCGCCGGCACTGGCGACGGACGCGTTCCATTTTGCTTCGGACATTTGGGCGACAGCGGCCGTGCTCGTGGGACTTGGCGCGGCGTGGGCGGGCGAGCGATTCCAGATTGCGGCGCTGCGCTATGCTGACCCGGTTGCGGCGCTCGTGGTATCGCTGATGATTTTGCGCATGACGGTGCGGCTGGGCCATGAGGCGGTTGCGGCGCTGGTGGATGAGATTCCCGCGGAGACCAGACGCCGGCTGGTGCGCGAAGTGGAACGCGTGGATGGAGTGCTGGCAGTGGAGCGGGCGCGGGTGCGCCGGGCGGGAGCAGGATATTTCGCCGACGTTACGCTGGCTCTGCCGCGGCGATACACGTTTGAGCACACCGGCGAGCTGGTTGAGGCCGCCACGGCCGCCGTGCAACGCGCGCTTCCCGGCGCCGATGTGGTTATCCACACCATTCCGCGCGAAACCAAGGCGGAGAGCATCTTCGACCGCGTGCGCGCCGTGGCCGCTCGCAACAACGTATCGGTGCACGAGCTCAGCATCCAGACGCATCACGGGCGCCTGCAGGTGGAATTGCACGTGGAGCTCGATGAGACCCTGGCGCTCCGCGACGCGCACAACTTTGTAACTGCGATGGAAGCGGAGATTCTGCGCAATGTCCCAGAGGTGGACTCTGTCTTGACGCACATTGAGAGCGAGCCAGCCACTATCGAGCAGCCGGAGGAAGAACTTGTCGAAGATCGCAGGCTGGAGCAGGCACTGCGCACGGCTGCCGCCGGGTTTCCCGAGATTGCAGACGTGCACGACATTACCGTGGGCCGCACGGGAGAGCACATCTCGCTTACCTGCCACTGCACATTGCCCGACGAGCTGGCCATGAGCCGCGTACACAAGGTGATCACCGCGCTTGAAGACCGGTTCAAGCTGGAGTGCCCGGAGGTGTTTCGCGTGACCATCCATCCGGAGCCGGTGACGGATAATACGCGCTAGATAATGCGCTCTGGAACGCAAGCCGATGTTTTCAACTGAGGTTCTGATCTGAAGTGTTGAAGATAATCCTGAACACCGCTCCAATCGCACGAGTCTTCCGGATCGGATGGCTGCTGATGCTGCTGGTCGCGGTGGGATTGCTGTCGGCGATTCTTACCATGCAGGTCGTTATTCATGGCGCCGAGGTGCAGGTGCCGGCGCTCAAAGGAATGACGACCGCCGACGCGCGCAGTGTGGCAGCTGGGCTCGGCCTGAGGCTGGATGTAGACAATCGCTATTACTCTGCCGATGTAGCGTCGGGCCACATACTGACTCAATCGCCGGATGCGGGCACAGTGGTGCGGCGAGGGTGGCGCGTGCGCGTGGCAGAGAGCCTTGGGGCGCAACGGGTGGACGTGCCAGACGCGGTGGGCGCGAATGAGCGCGTGGCTGAGCTCGAGTTGCGGCGAGCCGGCCTTGAAGTTGGCGTGATTGCGCGGCTGCCCTACGGCTCAGCGCCGGAGGGAACCGTGCTCGCACAAGATCCGCCAGCCCATGCGCAGGGCATTGAACAACCCAGCGTCAATCTACTTGTGGCCGGGCCCGACGATGAAACGCCGGATGGATATGTGATGCCCGACTTGACCGGCTGGCAATTTGCGAGCGCGGAAGCGGCGCTAAAGAAGGTTGGCATCAACACAGCCGCGCCGAGCTTTGTAAATGTGCCGGTCGCGCCTGTGGGCGGCAGCGATGCCACGGCGAAGCCTGGCGAAGTGCTGGCGCAATCGCCCAGCGGGGGCACTCGCGTGGACCAGAGCACGGTTGTGAAGTTGACCGTGGCGAAATAGTCGCGGATGGGAGACCAACTGGAATGGGATTGAGCGAAGACTTGGAAAGGATCGCCCTGCAGGAGCGCGAGCTACACCTATCGCGCCTGGATGCGAGCGTGGCGTGGGAGCTGGGCGAATGGATTAGAAAGAAGGCGCTGGAGCGGGGACTGAAGCTGGTGGTCGACGTGCGGCGATTTGGGCAGCCGCTGTTTTATGCGGCGCTCGACGGGACAACGCCGGATAATTCCGAATGGGTGCGCAGGAAGAGCAACGTGGTGGCGAGGTTCCATCGCAGCTCGTACGGTGTGGGAATGACGCAGAAGATGAAAGGGACAACGCTATTCGAGCGCCTTGGACTGCCGGTGGCGGATTACGCAGCGGACGGTGGGTCGTTTCCGCTGCACGTTGAGGGCGCTGGCGTAGTGGGCAGCGTGACAGTTTCCGGCCTGCCGCAGCGCGACGATCATAATCTCGTCGTGGAAGCGCTGTGCGGATTGCTGGGGCGGGAATTCGGGGCGCTGCGGCTTGAGGCGGAGCCGGCATAGCCAAGACCCGCGCTCTTGAAATCAAGTCAGGGAGTTTTCTCTAGGCGATTTTTTCGATCGATTTTTCGATCAGGACAACAAAGAATCCGTCTGTGGGCGGCGTGACCGGCAGCAGGAGCAGCGCGCCTACAGGCGTGAGGGAATCAAGCAGCCGTTCCGCGCCGGGAGTGAGGATTTCTGATTTTCGCAGCGATTGGATGGCCGTCGCGAGAGAAACTTGCCGCACATTTTGATTTTCGGCGAGGACGGCTGCGACGACCTCCTCATTCTCTTCGGGCTCGAGCGAGCAGGTGGAATACACAATGTGGCCGCCGGGGCGGACCGCGCGCAGGGCAGCGGACAGAATCGCCCGCTGGCGCTCAGCGTGACGGGCCAAATCTTCCGGTCGCAGCCGATGGCGAATCTCCGGGTTGCGGCCGAGAGTGCCGGTGCCGCTGCAAGGCACGTCGGCAAGCACCAAATCGAAAGCGGAGTCTTCGTTGAGCGCGGTTGCGTCGGCGAGACGGCATTCAATGTGGGCCGAATGCGCTGCAAGACGCGTGGTCAACTCGGCAAGTCGCTTCTGACTCGATTCGCAAGCCAGAATGCGAGTCCAAGGGTTGCGCTCGGCGAGGATGAGAGTTTTTCCGCCGGGCGCGGCGCACGCATCCAAAATGGTTTCAATCTGGACGGCCTCGGTCGCGCCGCCGGAATCCTTAGTGGCGAACGCGGCTAACTCGGCGATCAACTGCGATCCTTCATCCTGCAAACGCACGCGACCCTCGCGCCATGCGGCGGTTGCAGTGACGTCGCCGGAGACGACGGTGCGCGCGGCGGTGAGGATTGCTGCCGGTTCGAGACGAACGCCGGCGTTTTCTAATTCGGCTTCGACGGCGGCCGCTTCACGCGCGACGTGGGGAAGTCGCACGATTCGCTCAGGCGGGGCCTGTCCGTGGCGGCAGATGGCTCGAGCTGCTTCCAAGCCGTAGAAACGCGTCCATCGCTCGACGAGCCACGCAGGGTGAGCTTGAGCCAACGCGAGTTCGGCTGCGGTCTCTTCCGGAAGGTCTGGCGCCGAACCAGCCGCGGCCAGTTTGCGCAGAACGGCATTCACCAGCCCGGAAGCGAAGCGATGGCCGGAATGTTTAGTCAGCTCCACGCTTTCATCAATGGCGGCGTGCGCGGGAACGCGATCGAGAAATTGGAGCTGAAACGCTCCCATGCGGAGGGCGACGGAGACTTCGGGATCGAGTTTGGATTTCGGTTTCGAGATCAGGAGCTTGAGTTGCTCATCGAGGCGAATCTGCCAGCGAAGCACGCCAAGCACCAGAGTCGTGGCCAGGTGGCGATCGGCTGGCGATAGCGCGTCGATTGCCGGCTCGCGCAGCAGGTCATCCGCATGGCCGCTGCCGCGGGCGACTGCCAGCAGCACTTCGAATGCAGCTTTGCGGGCTGGAGAGATTGCGGCCACTGCGCTCAACCGAGGCGCGCATCCGCGGGCAGCGGATTGCCGCGCAGAAATTCGTCGGTGGTCATGCGTTTCTTTCCTTCGAGCGGAAGTTCGAGAAATTCGAGCCAGGTATTCTCGGCGCATGCGGCCAAAAGACGATGGCTTTCGACGACAATCCAGCCCGGCTCGGCAAAGCCAAGAGCCTCGGCGTAGCTGCCGCGCGTGATGCTCATGCGATGCACGATGAGCTTTTTCCCATTAAGAGCGGTGAAGGCGCCGGGCCAGGGCTGAAATCCGCGCCATCGATTGTAGATTTCGTGCGCGGTGCGGGTTGCAAAGTCGATGCGGCCATCTTCGCGATTCAGGATCGGCGCGAAGGTTGCAACCTCGTGGCTCTGCGGTTGCGGATGAATTGAGCCGTTGGCGAGGCCGGCGAGAGTTTCAACGACGAGCGGAGCGCCGGCGCGCGCCAGCAAAGGGAAAAGATCGACGGAAGTTTGGTCCGGCGCGATTTCCATGGTTTGCTGAAGAAGAATCGGCCCGGTGTCGAGGCCCTCTTCCAAAAGCATGGTGGTATTGCCGGTGTAAGCGTCGCCCATCGCAATCGCCCATTGAATCGGCGCGGCGCCGCGGTATTTCGGCAGCAGCGAAGCGTGCAGATTGATGCATCCAAGCCGGGGCAGGGCGAGCATCCACGGCGGAATGATTCGGCCATAGGCGACGACAACAATTGCGTCGGGCGCGATTGATTCAAGCTGCGCGCGAAACTCCGCGTTGGTGCGAATTTTTTCGGGCTGCGTGACAGGCAGCCCTGCGGCGAGTGCTGCCTGCTTGACGGCCGGAGCAGTAAGTTGCTGATCGCGTCCAGTTGGACGGTCGGGCTGCGAGACCACGAGTGCAATTTGATGGTGCGCGGCGAGCAGGGCTTGAAGCGTGGGGACGGCGAAGTCGGGAGTGCCGCAAAAGACGAGCTTGAGGCCGTTCCCAGGGTTCGCCATGGCAGGTTTACCAGGTTCCGTCGTTTTGCATCTTGCGGATCTTGCGCAGAGTCAGGCTACGCTTGAGGGCGCTCATGCGGAAGATAAAAACGATGCCGTTGAGATGATCGATCTCGTGCTGGAAGGCGCGGGCAAGCAGTTCATCCCCGTCCATCTCGAACCATTTGCCGTTCTCGTCCTGGGCGCGAATGCGAACGTTGGCCGCACGGACGACTTTCTCGCGGATGTCGGGAAAGCTGAGGCAGCCCTCTTCTTCATACTGCCTGCCTTCGCTCGAAATAATCTCGGGATTGATGAGCACAAGTTTTTTCGCTGGATCCTTGCCCATGCTCAGGTCGACGACGGTGATGCGCTTGGAGACGCCGACCTGGGGCGCGGCCAGGCCAATGCCCTGCGATGCGTAGGTGGTGTCGAACATGTCGGCCACAAATTTACGCAGCTCGGCGTTGAATTCGGTGACAGGTTCGCCGGGCTGCTCGAGAACCGGCTCAGGATATTTGACGATCGTGAGAATCATTGCCGCTGCTAAAAGCTCCGTATCTGTTGGATGTAGCCGTCGAAATTCCGCTTCAACTCCAGCAGAGAGTCGCCGCCGAATTTTTCGCGGGCCAGGTTGGCAAGAACCAAAGCGACCATGGCCTCAGCGGCCACGCCGGCGGCGGGAACGACGCAGATGTCGCTGCGCTCGTAGCTTGCACTGGTGGCTTCGCGCGTATCGAAACGAACAGACTCCAACGGCTGGCGCAGCGTGGAGATGGGCTTGAGGTAGCCGCGGACGACGATGTCTTCGCCGTTGGAGACGCCGCCCTCAATGCCGCCCGCGTTGTTGTGCGGACGCGTGAAGCGCGTGGGCTTTCCCGGTGGATTTTCGCTGGCGTAGTGAATGGGATCGTGGACGCGCGAGCCGAAGGTGGCGGCGGCGGCGACTCCGCGGCCAATTTCGACGGCCTTCACGGCCTGCAGGCTCATCACGGCCCAGGCGAGCTGGCCATCGAGGCGCTCATCCCAGTTGGCGTAGGAGCCGAGGCCGGCGGGAACCGCGTGGGCGACGACTTCAAAGATTCCGTTTACGGTGTCGCCGGCTTTTGAAGCAGCGTCGACTTCTTCCTTCATGCGCGCTTCAGCGGCGGGATCGGCGCAGGCCAGGACGACCTCTTCTTTTGCGGCAAGGGCAGCGATTTCATCCCACGATGGATCGGCGTCGATTTCAACCTGGCCTACGCGAACGACGTGGCTGGCGACTTCGATGCCGATGCTGCGCAGGAGAAGCTTGGCGAACGCACCGGCGGCGACGCGCGCGGCGGATTCGCGCGCAGAAGCGCGCTCAAGGACGTAGCGAGCGTCAGGGAAGTTGAACTTGAGCGCTCCCGCCAGGTCGGCGTGGCCGGGCCGTGGCGACGTTACAGCGCGGTGCTTTGCCGGGTCCCCAGCTTCGACGGGCAATTTCTCCTGCCAGTTTTTCCAGTCACGATTGATGAGCTGAATCGCGATGGGCGAGCCGATGGTCTTGCCGTGGCGCACGCCAGAGAGAATGTGAGCCTGGTCGGTCTCAATCTTCATGCGGCCGCCGCGGCCATAGCCCTGCTGGCGACGCCAAAGCTCGTGGTTTACGAAGTCGAGGTCAACGGGCACGCCGGCAGGAACTCCGGAGACAAGCGCGATAAGAGCCTCGCCGTGGGATTCACCGGCAGTCGAGAAGCGAATCATACTGATTCGATTGTAAATGCGCGCAGGCGCAAAGCCACCTTTTCAGAAAGGCTCGCAATTCGCCTGGAGGCTGCAACCAGACTTCGGCTGCGGTGGGGCGCGGTTGATTCCGAACGAGAATGCCCAGCCCGTGGCCCCGGTGATCCCCGTAATTCTTGATGGCGCGGAAAGCAGCTTCGTCAGTCAGGTCATCGCCCAAAAACGCAGCAGGATACGCTGCGGGATGCGGGTCTGGACCAGCGGTCTCTTCGAGAATCGCGTCGACGGCTGCGCCTTTGTCGCGGCCTGCGCGCAACTCGAGGCCCGCCTCGAATTCGAGCAAGTTGAGTCCATCCATTTGCGCCAGCGGCTCGAAGAGTACGCGCGTATGTTTCTCGATGATTCTGGCGCGAGCGGGCGGAACACCGCGCCAGTGCATGGCGATGGCGTTGGGCTTTTCCTCGATCAAGCCACCCCGCAGGCCGCCGGTTGCGTCGTGCTTGAGTTGCGCGCTCAGCACATCGAGCTCAGTACGGGCAGCGGGAGAAAGCTGCTCGAGCTCGCGGCGGCCGTCGGGGTGCACGCGCTCGGCGCCGTGCAAACCCCATACTTCGGGCGCAGGCTCGACTCCGAGCAGTGGAAGAATTTCAGCGGCGGGCCTGCCGGTGACGACGACGATGCGCGTGCGGCCCTGGTTCTGGATTTGATTCAGCAGGTCACGCACCCCGGCCCAGGGGAGAGCCTGGAAGCGATCGACGCGGAATGGCGCGAGCGTTCCGTCATAGTCCAGCAGCAATAAAGCTCCTGCCGCGCCGGCAAAGGCGCGAAAGAATTGGTCCAGTTTTTCTGCTGCCTCGCTCGTCAATCAGTTCTCGCTTTCGGGCTCACTTTCGGGGCTGGCTTTCATGCCAGCTTTTCGACCGGAATCTCCGCAAAAGGAACGGCCGATGGCGCGACGCGTTCCGGCAGAATCGGGTCCGCGGGCTTCAGCCGCAACTCGCGCAGGTCGCCCAACACCTTCGCAGCCCACATATAAATGTTGTATTCCATCACCTGGCGGCGCATTCGCTCCATGCGATCGCGGCGTTCCTCGCGGCTCATCTCGAGGCCAGCGCGGATGGCTTCGGCGACGCCGACGACATCGTAAGGATTGATCAACAGGGCATCGCGCAACTCCACCGCAGCGCCGGTAAACTTGCTTAGCACGAGCACGCCGTCGTCGTCATCGCGCGCGGCCACAAACTCTTTGGCAACCAGGTTCATGCCGTCGTGGAGCGAAGTCACCAGGCAGACATCGGCTGCGCGATACCAATGACCCACTTCCTCGTGATCGCACTGGCGCTCGATAAGAACGATGGGTCTCCAATGAGCTGTCTGGTAGCGCGCATTGATGCGGGCCACGGTCTCTACCACGCGGCGGCGCAGCTCGGCGTAGCTGGGAATGCGGGTGCGGCTCGGCGCGGCGATCTGCACCATGGTGAGCCGTTCGCGGTACCAAGGGTGGACTTCGAGGAGCTGGCCGATGGCTTCAAGCCGCTCAACGATTCCCTTGGTGTAATCAAGCCGGTCAACGCCGAGCGCAAGAGTTTCAGCGCGCACACCGAACTCACTCAGCAGGCGTCGACGCGCGGCGTCACGCTCATCGGCCATCGTCTCGCCGTCCCAGGTGGCCGCGGGCCGCATCGCGCCATCGAATGCAACGCTTACCGGATAGGGCCGAATCACAGTGGTGTGCCCGTGACGGATCACAGAAAGGTGGTCGTTGTCGGTGCGCGCCTCGAAAGCACGGTCCACGGTGGCAATAAAGTTGTGGCAGTGCAGAGGAATGTGAAATCCGATCAGGTCGGCGCCCAAAAGACCATCGAGCAGTTCGGCCTGCCAGGGACAAATTCCGAATGCCTCGGGGTTGGGCCATGGGATGTGCCAGAAGATCGCTACGCGCGCATCCGGGCGCTCCTTTTTGATCAGGCTCGGCAGCAACGCCAAATGGTAGTCCTGCACAAAGACCACGGGATCAGGGCTGTCCTTCATCTCCTCAAGCAGGGCGTCAGCAAACCTCTGGTTGACAAGTTGATAGCATTCCCAATCTGCGGCGCGAAAGATGGGCCGCGTATGAGCAATGTGGCACAGCGGCCACAACCCCTCGTTGGAGAAGCCTTCGTAGTATTGGGACTCTTCCTGCTCTGACAGCCACACTCTGCGCAGGGTGTAGCGAGGGTCATCGGGCGGCACACGCAGACGATCGAACTCGTCGACTGCGCTCTTGTCGGCGTCGCCGCTGCCGCTGGCCACCCAAACGCCGTCACAGGCGCGCAGAACCGGCTCCAATGCCGTGACCAGGCCGCTGGGCGGCACCACGCAAACAATCTCGCGACCCTGGCGCACGTGCATATAAGGCTCGCGGTTAGAAACAACGAAGATCTTGCTGGAACCGGCCTGGTTGCGAATGTGTACTGCTAAACGCTCGGCGGTCCAGAGATTCGCGCCTGCTTCGCGCAGGCGTGCCTCAGCAGCGGCGGAGGCGCGCGCGGCCTTCAGGCTCGCAGCCATTGTCTCCACTTCACGCGCCAGCGGCGAAAAAAGACGAAGCGCCCTCAGGTCCGGCTCGGTGGAATCTTCAGCATAGCCAATGCGCAGCTGGCGCAGGCGCTCAGCCGCACGGCTCATGGGTCGAAGCAGGAACCAGCGCACCATAAACAGAGTAATGGCCACAATCACAATCACAAACGCAACGATGCGCCAAAAGCTTCGTTGCCAAAGGGCCATGCCCTCGGAGCGGATATAGCCGGCATCCATCACAATGGCCATTACGCCTTGCAGTTGGCTTCCGTTGTGGATGGGAAAAGTCTGTTCAAGCCATTGCCACTGCCCGGCGTGGCCGAATGCGCCATCCTCGACGCCGCGCTGCAACGATTTCTCCACAACGCCCTTTCCCAATGCCGCCATTACATCCGGTGGACCGCTCGCAGCCAGAAGGTCTCCGTGCGCGTCGTAGATCGCGAGTCCCAGAGCGCCCGTTCCGTTTTTGAGGAGTTGCGTTAAGCCGGGAAGTGCGGAGAGGTCACCGGTGACCAGTGCGCTACGCACGTCGGGCTCAATGGTCTTGCCCATCCAATTGGTGCGGCGCTCCAGATCCTGGCGCAGGTTATGGCGATGGGCCAGCACATCAAAATATGTGGAGGAAAGCGACACCAGCGTGACGCTCGCGATGAGAGCGAGGATCAAGCGTACGCGGAAAAAATGCATCGCGACCTCCGAATGTTGTATTAGATGCGCTCGGCGGCGAATTTATTGTCCAATAGGGCCCGCAAAAGCCGAATGGACAATTATTTGTTGAGGAAAAAGCCACTTAGGCTTGTTGATCCGTTTTGAAACGCTGCTAATATCCAGCTCATCCCGGTGCCGGAGCGCATTGCACGCTCGAATCTAGCGCCCTCTTCGATGCGATTCCGGGCGATCAATTTCATGCCAAGGCAGAGTACCGGAAGCGGGGTCGAGTGTGCTGACGATGGCCGCAGGCCGGCCCCTTTGTCTACCGCCCGATTCTATGCGCTATTCTGTCCTCGGAAGCTATCAAACTTTTCCTTTCAAGGACTGACACTCCAGATCGACACCCAATGGCGACAATAGCGATCGATAGAACCGCCAAAAAGATGGTACTCGCCGTTCAGGAATACTCCCTGTTCGCGTGGCAGGCGGTGCGCAATCTCTTCCGCCCGCCGATCTACTGGACCGATTTCCTCATGCAGTCGGACGTCATCGGTTTCGGATCCCTGCCCATCGTTATCCTGTCCGGATTCTTTACCGGCGGCGTGCTTGCTCTCCAATCCGCGGCCACTCTGTCAGAGTTTGGCGCCACGGCGGTCACGGGCCAGTTCGTCGGCCTTACCATGATCCGCGAGCTTGGCCCGGTGCTGACCGGCATTATGGTTGCCGGCCGCAATGCATCTTCCATGGCCAGCGAGCTTGGCTCCATGGTCGTGACCGAGCAGATTGATGCGATGCGCGCTCTGGGTGTCGATCCAATCCGCAAGCTGGTGACCCCGCGCATCTTTTCGAGCATCGCCATGCTGCTGCTGTTGACGATCGTGTCCGATGCATTCGGCATCGTCGGCGGAGCAGCAGTGACGGTTCTCCTCAGCCATCAGAACGGAACGCAATACTTTAACTCAGCCTACGAGCATCTTGTCTTTTCCGACATTATCCAGGGGATGGTGAAACCTCTGTTCTTCGGCTTCCTCCTCAGCTCCATCGGCTGCTTCTACGGCATGAGGACGACGGGAGGCACCGAGGGAGTTGGCCGATCCACGATTTCGGCAGTGGTTACCTCGTCTGTGCTGATCATCGCGGTCGATTTCCTGATTACGCACGTGCTTCTCTCCATCTTCCCTACATGAGCCACGCTCCCGCACCTGCGCCCCAGACTTTTGGCCAGAATGCCGGCCCTGTGGTCGATCTGCGTGGCGTCTCCATCGCCTTCGACGGACCATCGGTTCTCGAAGACGTCAGCTTTTCCGTGGCTCCAGCGGAGACACGCATTCTGCTCGGCCCTGCCGGTGTAGGCAAGAGTGTCCTGTTGAAACTCATCATTGGACTTCTTCCTCCGCAGTCGGGCGAGATTCATCTCTTCGGCGAAGACATTACGCACTTGTCCGAGGAGAAGCAGTTTCCATTGCGCTCGCGCGCGGGGATGGTGTTTCAGGAAGGCGCGCTCTTCGATTCGCTCACGGTGCGGGACAACGTGGCTTACCAACTGATTCAGGAGCGCGTGTCCGATGAGGAGATTGACAGCCGCGTCCACGAGGCGCTTCGTTTTGTCGGCCTGGAACAGACATTCGATATGTATCCCGTGAGCCTTTCGGGAGGCATGAGGCGGCGCGTGGCTATCGCGCGCGCGCTCATCCACGATCCAGAGCTGATCCTGTACGACTCGCCTACCGGGGGTTTGGATCCGGTTACTTCCACCACCATCATCGAGCTCATCGTGAAGCAGCGCGACGTGCACTCAACCCCGGCCCTTCTGGTTACGCACCGCCTTCAGGACGCTTTCACGATGTGCACTCATCGCTTCGATCCGGATCAGAATTCCATGGTCCCGCTTCCGGATGGGCAGATCAACCAGAACACCACTTTCCTCATGCTCGAAGGTGGACGTCTCATCCTGGATGGCTCCCTCCACGAACTCCTTCACAGCACGAACAGCGAAGTTCATGAGTTCCTGGAATAGGACCGAGTTCCTCGAGTAGGGATTGGAACAGAAAGTAACATTCGGCAGGCTGCTTCTCCTTGCCTCTTCGTAGCTGCCGAGTTTCTGGTTTCCAGCTACAATCGAGTGCGTGACAACGAGTCTCTTCGATCTGTACAAGATCGGCGTGGGTCCCTCAAGCTCGCATACGATGGGGCCGATGCGCGCGGCTCGCCAATTTGCGCGCGACCTTGAATCCGGCGGTCTGCTCGACCGAATTGCACGCGTTCAGGTGGACCTGTATGGCTCGCTGGCTCTGACTGGACTGGGCCACGGAACCGACCGCGCGGTCCTGCTCGGACTTGCCGGCAATGAGGCCGCCACCATCGATCCCGCGGCAATTGAGACCACTGTCGCTGCAATTCGCGCCGCGGGGCGCATAGAACTTGCCGGCCGGCGTGGAATCGAATTTAACGAGCCGCGCGACCTGATCTTTCACCGCGACCAGATGTTTCCGCCCGGTGCAAAGACTCGGCATCCCAATGGCCTGCGCTTCACTGCATTCGATGTCGCCGGCACTGTTCTCTCCGAGCGCACATTCTTTTCAATCGGCGGTGGATTCATCGTTGAGGATGGTGAGGCAGATAATCCGGCTGGCGAATCTGAAGTTCGCTTGCCCTATCCGTTTCATAGCGCCGCCGAACTGCTTGAGGTTGCCCGCACGCACTCTCTCACCATTGATCGCGTGATGATGGCCAACGAGTGCGAACGCTTGCGCGCTGTTGACCCCGATGGTTCAGCGGAAGCGATCGAGGGGCGAGTTCGTTCCGGCATTGGGAAAATTTGGCAAACCATGCAAGCGTGCGCCGAGCGTGGCATGGCTGCGGAAGGCATCCTGCCCGGCGGCCTGAATGTGCGGCGGCGCGCAAAGCGCCTGGCAGAGCGTTTGCGCGCGCGTGAGGCGAGCGGGCAGCAAGGTGATCCGTTGGCGCCGCTCGACTGGGTGACGGTCTACGCCATGGCGGTGAACGAAGAGAATGCTGCGGGGGGTCGCGTTGTGACCGCGCCCACCAACGGAGCTGCGGGAGTGATTCCCGCCGTGGCGCTCTACTATCGCCGATTTATTCCCGTTTCGGACGAGGAGGGAATCTTCCGCTTCTTCCTTACTTCTGCCGCGATCGGTGTGCTCTACAAGGAGAACGCTTCAATCAGCGGCGCGGAGGTCGGCTGCCAGGGCGAAGTCGGCGTAGCATGCTCGATGGCCGCTGGGGGGTTGGTCTCCTCGCTCGGCGGCAACGACGGCCAGATCGAGCACGCGGCAGAAATCGCCATGGAGCACAACCTGGGCATGACGTGCGACCCCATCGGCGGCCTGGTGCAGATTCCCTGCATCGAGCGCAATGCGATGGGCGCGGCGAAGGCCGTGCAGGCTGCGCGTTTGGCGCTCAATGAGTCTGAAGAGCACAAAGTTTCTCTCGACCAGGTGATCCGCACAATGTATCTGACCGGCCTCGATATGCAATCGCGCTATAAGGAGACGAGCCTCGCGGGCCTCGCGCTGAATGTGATTGAGTGTTGAGTGGTGATGCGAAGATCGTCGCGCAACATTTTCGCAATTGCGATTTTTATCGCGCGTGCAATCATCGAGTGCGATCCGATCGCACACAAATTTCTCATCGCGCTCTGAATTCCGACTCCGGATTCTCCTCAAGGGTCGAAATAACGCGGAATCGCTGTTGATCTTTTTTTCACTCTTATGTCGTTTTTTTCTTGACATCGATGTCTCATGAATCTATACCTTTTTCAACTGCAGTTTCTAATTGCAGAATCGATGCAACCCATCGAAAAGGGAGAATAGGAAAATGGCAACCAAGAAAGCAGCCAAGAAGCCAGCAAAGAAAGCCAAGAAGCCCGCCAAGAAGGCCGCGAAAAAGAAGTAACGGTCTGAACAAA
>Ga0182024_10008191_pt1 | contig 22178 bp, 18 predicted proteins | sample P32metaG_FD_120480 | JGI IMG/M metagenome (GOLD analysis project Ga0182024, IMG submission 120480) | Permafrost microbial communities from Stordalen Mire, Sweden - P3-2 metaG (Illumina Assembly) | ecosystem: Environmental > Terrestrial > Soil > Wetlands > Permafrost | place: Sweden: Stordalen...
GCGCGACGCATCACGGCGGTGATTCCATATTTTGGTTATGCCCGGCAGGACCGCAAAGATAAGCCGCGGGTGCCGATTTCGTCGAAGCTGGTGGCTGATCTTTTGACCACCGCCGGCGCGGACCGCGCCCTGATTGTGGATTTGCATGCGCCGCAGTTGCAGGGTTTTTTCAATATTCCGGTTGATCACTTGTTCGCATCGCCGGTGCTGGTGGACCATTTCAAGCGGCTGAACTTGCCGAATCTGACGGTGGTTTCGCCGGATGCAGGTGGCGTGGAACGGGCACGGTTTTTTGCCAAGAAAGTAGACGCAGCATTGGCGATCGTCGATAAGCGCCGCGATGAGTTGAACGTGGCTGAGGTCATGCACGTGATCGGCGATGTGCAGGGCCGCACTTGTCTGATCATCGACGACTTGATCGATACCGCGGGGACCTTGGTAAAGACCGCCAGCGCATTGCTCGAAAATGGTGCCAGCGCGGTTTATGCCTGCTGCTCGCATCCCGTGCTCTCGGGGCCTGCGGTGGAAAATATTTCGCAGTCTCGAGTCGCGGAAGTGGTGGTCACCAACACCATTCCGCTGGGTGAAGCGGCAAAGAAAGAGCCCAAGATCAAAGTTCTTTCCATCGCTGGTTTGATCGGACGTGCAATCCAGTCGATCCACGAAGAAACGTCCGTCAGTAAATTGTTCTTGTAGACAGGAATCATAATGATGGCAACGGCAACTGAAAGTACCGTATTGGAAGCGCAGCCACGGGCTGCTGGGACCAAAAATGAAGCGCGCCGTGTGCGCCGCGAAGGCAAAGTCCCCGCTGTGCTTTATGGGGCAGGCAAGGATGCGCTATCCGTGAGCCTGGATCCGCGCCAGGTTTCGCGCATTCTGCATTCGCAAACCGGATACAACACCATCTTTGATCTGGCCCTGAGTGGCGGCGAACGCACGAAAGCCATGATCGTCGACTGGCAATATGAGCCCATCAAGGGAGCTTTGTTGCACATTGATCTGCAGCGCATCGCCATGGACAAGGCGCTCAAGGTCGAAGTTCCGATCGTGCTCAAGGGCGAACCTGCGGGCGTGAAGCAGCAGGGAGGCATTCTCGAGCAGCTTCTGCGTGAAGTGGAGATCGAGTGCTTGCCCGGCGATATTCCGGCATCCATCGAGGTCGATGTCAGCGAACTGGTTTTTGGCAAAGTGCTTCGTGTGTCCGATCTGGCGCATGGCGAAAAGCTGAAGTTCCTCACCGACGCGAACCACCCGGTGGCGCACGTCACCATCGTCAAGGAAGAAGTGGTTGTCACTCCGGAGGTGGTTGCTGCCGAGGGCGCGACTCCGGCGGAGCCCGAGGTCATCAAGAAGGGCAAGCAGGAAGTCGAGGAGGAAGGTGCCGCACCTGCCCCCGAGAAGACCGAAAAGAGCGAGAAGAAAGAGAAGAAATAAGTGGGCGGGAGCGTTTAGCAGGCATAGGCCACGTAGGGACAGCCGCCCCGGCTGTCGCGGCCGAGCCAGGCTCGGCATGAAATTCGGGGGAGATTGAGAAGGCGTGAAACTGATTGTCGGGCTGGGCAACCCGGGTATCGAATATCAATTCACGCCCCACAACCTGGGATTTCTGGTCATCGATCGGATTGCAGAACAGTGCAGGGTCAAAGTAAGAAATCGACAGTGTAGGGCGCTTACTGCGCGAGCAGTGTTTGATTCGGAGCAGGTGCTGTTGGCCAAGCCCGAGACGTTCATGAATTTGAGCGGCCCGTCGGTGCGTGAATTAGTGGCTGAGTACGAGGCCACGCCGGAAACAGACCTGATTGTGATTCAGGACGAATTGGATTTTCCGCTGGGCACGGTCCGCATTCATACGCGGCGAAGTTCGGCGGGACACAACGGCATCGAGTCCATCATCGGGGCGTTGGGCACACAGGATTTCTTGCGGATTCGGATAGGGGTTGCCCCCGACTGCAAGATCGAAGACGGCCAAAGCTACTTGCTGGCGCCGTTTCGCAAGGCGCAGCTGAAGACGGTGGATGAAGCGCTGGACAAGGCCGTCGAAGCGGTGGGAGCAATTTTGAAAGAAGGCCCGGCGGCGGCGATGAACCGCTTCAACCGCAAGGCTGAAACTGACGAAGGTTAAGTTGTCATCCGGAGTTGTTTCATACCGCGAAAGATTTCGCGCAGCCAGAATTTTGGAGAAACTAAATGAATCGTGCTTATGAACTGATGTTCATCGTCCGCCCCGATATGGCGGAAGAAGACCAGGACAAACTTATTTCTACCCTGGAGTCGGCAGTGACTTCCACGGGTGGAAGTGTGAAGAGCGTGGAAAAAATGGGCAAACGCCGCCTCGCCTACACCGTTCGCCGGTTCCATGACGGCGTTTACATTCTGCTGACGGTCGAGGGCAGTGGCGGGCTCATTCACGAACTCGAGCGCCGTCTGCGCGTGACCGAACCGGTAATCAAGTTCCTCACTGTCCGCATCGACGAGGAACAGAAGCGCCTGGACAAGATCAAGGCGATCAAGGACGCGCGCCGCAAGGCCCCGCCCACTCCGGTCCCTGCACCTGTTGAGGCGGCTGGGGACGCGCCGGCTGTCACGGCATAGAAACCGTCGTTGGCCGTGCGTCGTTGGTCGTTGGCAAAACCTCTGACCCACGCAAGTCCGGCGACCTGAGACCAAGAACCCAAGACCGATTTTTAAGGAGCATCATGGCTGACGAAACTAGAGAAACCGCAGCACCCGCCGCCTCGCATTCTTCCACTGAGAGGCCTGCAGCAGACCGTCCTTCTTACGGCGGCGATCGTCCCGATCGCGGAGAACGTCGTCCCTCTCGTCCCGGTGGGCCCGGCGGCGGACGCGAAGGTGGCGGACGCAAATATTTCCGGCGCAAGAAAGTTTGCAAGTTCTGCGTGGAGAAAATTGAGTCCATCAACTACAAGGACGTTCGCCTGCTTGCAGGGTTCGTGGCGGAGAGCGGCAAGATTGTGCCACGGCGCCTGACCGGCGTTTGCACGCCCCATCAACGGCGTTTGTCTTCGGCGATCAAGCAGGCTCGTAACATTGCCTTGTTGCCATTCGCTGGCCGAGCTTCGTAAAAGTACCTGGCCACGGATTTACGCGGATCTTCACGGATTTTTTCCGATCTGATCCGTGAAAATCTGTGAGAATCCGTGGCGAAAAGAATTTTTAGAGGAGTCATCTCATGGAAGTCATTCTTAAAGAAGATGTAGTCAAGCTGGGCTCTCGTGGCGATGTCGTGAAAGTCGCTGAGGGCTACGGACGCAATTTCTTACTGCCGCGGAAGCTTGCTATCGAGGCGTCAAAGGGCAACAAAGCGGTCATCGAGCAAATGAAGGCCGCGTCCGTGCGCCGCTCCGCCAAGGAGAAGAGTGGCGCCGAAGCGCTTGCCAAGCAACTCGACGGTGTTTCCGTCTCATTTCAGCGCCGCTCCGGAGAAAACGATCAGCTCTTTGGTTCGGTCACGTCCGGTGACATTGCCGACGCGCTGGCCAAGAAGGGCTTCGACATTGATCGCCGCAAGATCCAGATCCACGAACCGCTCAAGGCGCTGGGAGAGTTTGCGGTGCCGATCAAGCTGCACAAGGAAGTGACCGCGCACCTGAAAGTTGTGATTGAAAAGGAAGCAGTTGAGTAACTGTTTGGGCCCGAGCTTCCTCCCTCGGGCCCGTATTTCCTGCTCAAGCCTCACCCCTCCCAGTGCCTCGCAGCTACACCTTTCCAATAACATTCGAAGCTGCTCTGTGATGGGTCGCTGTCAATCGAAGGTGTTGGTTGTCAGCCTCTAAGTGACTTTGGTTGAAGCACCTGGGGTCGATTAAATCCCGGCCAACTCCTATAATTCCTGCTCACGCTCCGGTCCCTGGCACGTCTATCGATATGCAACCGGGAAGAACGGCTAAGCGCCCGGTTTGCAGTCGAGGACAAGGAAAATCATGCCGGCCGATGCGTGGGCAATACCTTTTGCAGTTGGCAAACGTTCCCAACAGGGCGCGAAATGCGACCCTAGGGACGAAAACAGTGGAACCCGAGACCCCCGATTATTGGGCCACATGGCTGGGCAAGGTCTAGGCCGTATCGATGACTCGTTATTGGTCCGGGAAGCGCAGCGTGGCAATCGCGCGGCTTTCGAGGAGCTGGTGCGGCACTACGACCAGGCGGTACTCCGGCTGGCCATGCACCTCACCGGGTCGGAACACGAAGCCCAGGACATTTACCAGGAAGCCTTCTTGAAGGCGTACAAGAGTGTCGGCAACTTCCGCTTCGAGTGTTCTTTCTATACCTGGATCTACCGCATCGTGACCAATCTTTGCCTCGACCACCTGCGCAAGCGGCAGGTGCGTAAGGAAGATGCGCCGGTTGCCACCGATGCCTCCGGGGAGCCCTACGACGTGCTCGACCGGGTGCCAGATGAACGGGCTGGGGCCAATCCTGAGCGGGATTTGATGCGGCGGGAGTTGGGCAATCGGATTTCTCGCGCGCTGCAAAGATTGACACCCCGTGAGCGCATGGTTTTCGAGCTCAAGCATTACCACGGGCTTAAGTTGCGGACCGTGGGCGAAGTTTTGAATACGACGGAGGAAACCGCCAAGAATACTTTGTTCCGCGCCACCCATAAATTACGCGGCGCGTTGACGGACATGCGATGAGAAATCAATTTCTCCCCTACGAGGGGGTACGACTATGAAATGCGAGTGGGTCAAAGAAAATATTTTGCTTCACGTGTATAACGAGCTGCCCGATGATGCCCGCTATGAGCTGGAGCAACATCTGGCGCGCTGTACCGATTGTGCCGCCGAATTGAAGGCGGCGCGAAAATTTCACGCCACGCTTTCCGATTTGCCGGTGGAAGAGCCGACGCCGAATCTGCTGGCGGCCACACGGATGCGGTTGCAGGAAGCGCTGGAAACGACCACCCAAAGCGGCGTATGGCGGCGGCTAGTGTTTGATCCCGCAGCCTGGTTTCACCAGATACGTTTCTCGCCCGCGCTGGCGGCCGTCATCCTCATGGTTGGGTTTTCGGGTGGCGTGGGCGCAACCTACAAAGTGCTGAGAAGCGTCCCGCCCGATTTGAATCTTGCACCCGCTCCAGTCACGGAAGCATCCATTGGCGGCATCGTTTCCATCACTCCTCAGCCTGGAAACCAAGTCAGCATCAAGTACGATTCGATTTCGCCGCAAGAAACCCACGGCTCGCTGAACGATCTGCGGATCCAGCAATTGCTGCTCTTTGCCGCCCGGAACAATTACAACTCCGGTCTGCGCATGGATTCGGTTGACTTGTTGACCCAGCAGCCCAACGATGCTCACGTTCGCGAAGCCTTGATCTATGCTTTGCGCTATGACTCCAATCCCGGGGTGCGGCTAAAGGCGCTCGATGGCCTGGGCGCTTACGTGAAGGACGATGTCCGTGTCCGCGACTCCGTGTTGGAAGCGTTGATGCAGGATTCTAATCCCGGAGTTCGTATCCAGGCCCTGCATTTGCTGGATCCCGTGCGTGCCGACAGCAGCGTGCGAGTAGTTCTCCAAAAGCTGGCGGAAAGCGACCAGAATCCCTACATCCGGTCACAAGCACGAATGAAAGTGGCACAGCTCCCGGAGATCGATTGAGACATAAACCATGAAAGCGGAAAAACCATTGAAAAACATTCTTAGACTTGTCGCGGCGTTGTTGGTTCTGGCGCCAGTTGCTGGAGCCCAGGCCCGCGTCTATCGCGAAGGCAGCAACTGGGTTCAGGAGACCGCTGGATCGCTATCCACGGCGAAGAATCTACGCGTAAAGGTGGATATCGGTTCCGTGCGCGTAGAAGGTGGCTCGCGACAGGACATCAGCTACGTGATCCACAACCGTGCGAATACCTCGTCGGAGGACACGGCTCGCCGCCAATTCGACAACTACAAGATCACGACCTCAATGCGGGGAGACACTGCGTGGATCACAGCCGAATGGCATGGTGGCCATGTGCATAATTTCTCCGGTGATTTTGTGATTAGCGTTCCGCGTGACCTCGAATGGGCCAAAGTGGAAACGGAAGGCGGAAACGTCACTGCCACCGGAATCGCTGGCAAAGTGGATGCCGAAAGCGGTGGCGGCAACATCCACGTAGACGATATCGCAGGTTCGATCAATGCTGAGACCGGTGGCGGCGGCATTGAGGCTGGCACCATCGGGGGCGATCTCAGTCTGCACACCGGCGGTGGCAGCATTAAAATTGTCGCGGCCAAGGGCAAGATCAACGCCGAAAGCGGCGGCGGCAGCGTGGTCCTCATCTCTGGTTTGCAGGGAGCTGTCTTGGCGACGGGGGGAGGAAATATCAAGGTGAATCAGTGCTCAGGGCAGGTGAAAGCCTCTACTGGCGGTGGAAGTATCGATCTGGGGGAGATCGGCGGCAAGGCCGAAATTGAGACCGGGGGGGGAAGTATTCGCCTGACTTCCGCGACAGGTTCAGTTCACGCGGAAACGGGTGGAGGGAGCATTGAATTGAACGGCGTGCCCTCGGCTCGAGCGGAAACTGGGGCCGGTGGCATCGTGGCCAAGTTCGTCGCTACGAACGGCGAGCCCACGGACTCCGTGCTGGAAACTTCCGTTGGGGACATCACAGTTTACTTGTCGTCGAGCCTGAAAATCAGCATTCGCGCCTCGATTGAAGTCGCCAATGGCCACAGTATTCATTCGGACTTTCCTGACTTTAAGGTTACGACCGAAGGTGGCGATTGGGGGTCGAAAAGTGTGAGCGCGGAAGGAAATTTGAATGGCGGAGGCCCGGTGTTGAAGGTGCGGACTACCACTGGAGACATTACATTCCGCCGCAGCAATCCTTGAACTTAAAGTTCCACCCATAAGGAGCGATGACCATGCGCAACCCGATCCTCTTTACGATGCTGATCTTCACGATGCTGACCCTGCCGATGCTGGCCATCCCGGCCATCTCTGCCGAGTGCGCCTTCTCGGGCCCGTTCAGCGAAGCTTTTGGCTACTCCAGTGAAGAATCATCCGGCGGCGGGTCCTATCTGGGTGTGGACACCCGCGACGTGACTGCCGACCGGCTCGGTGCCCTCTCGCTGAAAGAAGAGCGAGGTGTAGAAGTGACCATGGTTGACCAGGATGCTCCCGCAGGAAAAGCCGGCCTCAAGGAGCACGATGTCATTCTGAGCGTCAATGGCACGGAAGTAGAGAGCGTGGAGCAGCTGCGCCGCATGATCCACGAGATTCCGGCGGACCGCATGGTTACGATTGGGATCAGCCGCAATGGCCAGCCGCTCACAATCAAGGCCCAACTGGCGAGCCGGAAGAAGAGCTTTTCCTGGGAAAACGGGCAGAAGGAGTTCAAATTTGAAATGCCCGCGATGCCGGCGATGCCGTCCATGCCAGACATTGACATACCGGTTTCGATCGTCGTGGTGCACTCTTCCACACGCAGTGGATTGATGATCGAAAACCTCACGCCTCAGTTGGGAGATTATTTTGGCGTCAAGAATGGTCAGGGCGTTCTTGTGCGTTCGGTGGAGAAAGGCAGCCGTGCCGAAAAAGCCGGCTTCCGGGCCGGTGATGTGGTGGTCCGGGTGAACGGCGAGAGCGTCAACGATGCTGGTGATTTCACTCACGCTGTGCACTCTCACAAAGACAACAAGGCCATTATCGGCATCATTCGCGACAAAAAAGAGCAAACGATCACGCTGACTTTGCCGGAAGCCAGGGAGGGCGGCGCGGTTATAGACGAAAGCTTTCGTCTTCCGGAAATCGATGCAGAAACGCGCATCAGCTTGACTAAGTCACAGGCGGAAATCGCCCGCATGAAACCGGAAATTGAGCGGGCGGCGCGGCAAATGAGCGCCGCGGAACTCAAACGCATCGAACCGCAAATCGATCAGGCCAAGGTGGAGTTGCGCAACCACAAGGAAGAACTAAACAAGGAAATGCTAGAACTGCAACAAGAGTTTCGGGAACACGAGCAGGAATTGAAGAGAGAGTTACAGCGCCTGAAGGGGAGCGTTGCTGATATTTAATCAGTTTCGGGCGAATCTGCACCAAGTTCTCAACTCTTACTGCTCTCTTGACCTGGCTTCAGCCTCTGAGGTACGTATTCAGCTGCCGAGCAGGTTCCCAAGCAACTCAATGCAGTTACCGCAGGCGTAAAGCGCGGACCGAAAAAGAAAGTCTCTAACGCAGCACTTAAAGTGCTGCTCTACCCTTCCCCTACTTGCTGCTAACTTGGGCCCCGCTTTTCTCGGGACGCGGCGCCAATAACACCCGGTTACGGCCGGCTTGTTTCGCGAGGTAGAGTCCGGCGTCGGCCGCCTTCACCAGTTCATCGCGCATGGTCCCGTGTTCGGGATAACTCGCAGCCCCCGCGCTGATGGTCACCGACCTTGGCACACCCGGGAATTGCCAGCACTCGACCAAGCTTCTTAGTTTCTCCGCCACATTCAGGGCGTGGTGCGGGTTGGTCTGCGAGAGCAGGATGGCAAACTCCTCACCCCCATAGCGGCACACAACATCAATTTTCCTCAGCTGCTGGTGGAAGATGGAAGATACTTGGCGCAGCACTTCGTCTCCCAGAATGTGCCCGAATTCATCATTCAGGTGCTTGAACTGGTCGATGTCCACCATGATGACTGCCATGCCGGTTTCGAATCGCCGCGCTCGTTCGATTTCCTCCGCCACTCGCAATTCGAAATAGCGGCGGTTGAAGATTCCCGTTAGTCCATCCAGGTAAGCGAGCTGCTTGACGCGGTCCACGTAATGAGCGTTCTGAATGGCGGTGGCACAGATATCGGCAACCGATTCCAGTGGCTGAATTTCGTAGGTATGGAATGCCCCGGCTTGGGCGCTATCCAATACTAGAATGCCGAGGGTTTGTCCAAAGGCCACCAGCGGGATACAGAAGGTGGAGCTGGTCTCCTGGTAAAAGCTCATATATCCGGGAGTTTTCTTCACGTCATTCTCAAGGAGCGTTTTTCCCTGCCCTAAAACTCGTCCCCAGAATCCCTCCCCGGCAGACACGCGGCCGCCTTCGGGAAAGCGCGGAGTGAGGGTGCCATGATGCGCCCGCAGTACCAGCTCGTCCTCTTCCTTCTGAAGCACTGAAACATGGGACACCTGGAAGGCATGCTGCACCAGCAAACAGACTTTATGGAGCAACTCCTTGATATCCAGTACCGCGGTCATTTGCTGGGCGATCGCATTGATGACCTCCAGTTGAGAGGCCCGCCGTCTTTCCAGCGAGTACAGTCGGGCGTTCTGCAGTGCAATGGAAGCCTGGATGGAAAACAGCGTCAGCAAGTCGATGGTGTCTTGGTCAAAGTGGTTAAGGTTGTCGCTCTGGCAATCCAATACCCCGACTACTTCGTCTCGCGCCATCAGCGGCACTGCCAGCTCCGAGCGCGTCGTCCTTGAACACACAAGGTAGCGGCTGTCCTGGCCAACGTCGGGTACATAGATGGGGCGCTTTTGCTGGGCAGCGGTGCCCGTGATCCCCACTCCTAGCGGCACACGAATCTCTCTACCTTCACCCCATCCGATCTGCGAACGCGGGTACAACTCCTGGGTTTCTTCGTCCAATAGCAGGATGGTCACATTATGTAAGTGGAAGTAGTCGCGAGCGATCCTCAGGATCTGCTGCAACACCTCGTCTAAATCAAAGGTGGACAGCACCGCCTGGCTGGCGTCGTAGAGGATGGCGATTTTTTGCATGATCCAGCCGGGATTCTAACCTGTGAGTAGGGCGGTTACCGAGGTTCCTAAAGTAACGTAAGCTAAGAACTCCACGAAAGCCTTTGCATACTATGACTTATGTGGATTGGAATCTCGTTTCCAGCGAGCTATTGTCTTGACGATACCGAGTACCACCAGACACAACCAGAGGTCTACGGCAACACCCAGATCCAGGCGATGAGGTACATGCCTTGCTGCCGATGGCAAATGCGGCATGAGCAGGAAATAGGCTGCATTGCCGGCCAGCACCGCGATCAAGGACTGAACGAAATTAGTCACTGTTGCTTTAGACACCGGAAAAACTCCACAAGGCAGCCACTTCAATCGGCTATTTGCCAGATGGTAAGTGCCGACCGCTGCTTTTGTTACCATCGCATCATCATAAAGATGCTGGAAACGACCACCTCCGTTCAATATGTTAAGGGGATCGGCCCTCGCCTGGCTGAGGTGCTGGCAGCCAAGGGCATCCACACGGTGGACGACCTGCTCCACTACTTGCCCTTTCGTTACGAAGACCGCCTGAATCCAAGGGGGATTTCTGAGCTGCGGGCCGGAGAGATGGCCACCGTGATTGCCGAAGTTCGAAATTCGGGGCTGTTCCGCACCCGCCGCATGCCAATCTTTGAGCTGGTCGCTGGCCAGGGCAGGTCCCGCCTGAAATGCATCTGGTTTAACGCTGCGTACCTGCGGGACAAATTCAAGCCAGGGCAGATGATCGCCCTCTATGGCAAGGTCGAAGAAAATCGCGGCGAACTACAACTGGTGCAACCCCAGTTCGAAATCATTAGCGATGCTTCGGAAGAAGGCTCGACGGAAGCCACGGAACGGAAAGTCACTGAATCGCTTGAAATTGGCCGGATTGTTCCGATTTACGAGACCGCAGGACAGGGAAGCCTAACCCCACGATGGTTTCGCCGCATCATCCGCAAAGTGTTGGAAAACCTTGCACCCGAATTGCCCGATCCCATTCCAGCGGTCGTGCGCAATCATCTTGCCCTTATCCCCCCCCGCGAGGCGCTTTGGAGAGTCCACTGGCCGGAAGCAGGGGAAAGCCTGCAAGATCTGCAATCGTCCCGCACGCCCGCGCACATTCGGTTGATCTTCGGGGAACTGTTTTTCATCGAGCTGGGGCTTGAACTGAAACGCCGTGAGCAAAAAGCGCAGACCGGCATTGCTTTTCAGCTGGATGAAAACGTTCGCACCGCCATCAAGAAAATTCTGCCGTTCCATCCCACAGCGGCGCAGAAGCGCGCGTTGAAAGAAATTGCTTCCGACATGGAGAAGCCATTCCCCATGCGCCGTTTACTGCAGGGCGACGTCGGATCGGGAAAAACCATCGTGGCTTTTGAGGCCGCCATCATCGCCATGGAAAACGGGCATCAGGTGGCGTTGATGGCGCCGACCGAAATCCTGGCGCAGCAGCACTACTTTTCCGCACGCAGGATTCTTGAGCCAGCAGGATACCGGGTGGTCTTGCTCACCGGCTCAATAGAGGACGATCGCAAACGCGAAATTCGGCACCACATCACCAAGGGCAACGCGCAACTCGTGATCGGCACGCACACCCTGATCGAGAAAAAAGTGGAATTCGCGAACTTGGGTTTGGTGATCGTCGACGAACAGCACCGCTTCGGAGTGTTGCAGCGTTTCAAGCTGATGAAGAAATCAGGCGAGGCCGAGCAAAGCTCGGCAGCCGCCGAACCCGATGTCCTCGTCATGACCGCGACTCCCATCCCGCGCACTCTCGCTCTTACTCTCTACGGCGACTTGGACGTGAGCGTGATCGACGAAATGCCACCCGGACGCACGCCCGTCGTGACTCGCCGCGTGTCCGACGATCAATCCGGCAAAGTCTGGGAGTTCGTAAGCAAGCAGGTGGCTGCCGGACATCAGGTCTACGTTGTTTATCCGGTGATCGAGGAGAACGAAGAGACTGAACTCAAAGCCGCCATCAAGATGTACAAAGAACTGGATAAGAACATTTTCCCCGATTTGAAAGTGGGGCTTCTGCACGGGAGGCTCGATTCCGAACTCAAAGAACAAGTCATGCGAATGTTCCAGAAGGGCGGCCTGGACATTTTGGTGGCGACGACCGTGATCGAGGTGGGCGTAGATGTGTCCAATGCCACCGTTATGGTGATTGAGCACGCCGAGCGCTTCGGACTGGCGCAGTTGCACCAGCTTCGCGGACGCATCGGCCGAGGCGCCGCAAAATCCTATTGCATCCTGATGACTGGCGGAAAGGTTTCCGAAGATGGCGAACGCCGCCTGGATGCGATGGTTCGCACCACCGACGGCTTTCAGATTGCGGAATTGGATCTTGAACTTCGTGGGCCGGGCGAATTTTTCGGCACAAAGCAGGCTGGACTGCCGAGCTTCCAGGTCGCGAATCTGATCCGCGACCGCCAGTTGTTGGAAACAGCCAAACGCGAAGCTGCCGCAGTCATAGCGGGACCGAATGCGGACGTTTCCAAGGAAGAAATCGATCGTGCCTTGCGCCACATGCGCGCCCGCTGGCACAAGACCTACGGTCTGGCAGAAGTGGGTTAGCCAACCGCTCTTTGGTGTTCCAGTGTTCTGGTGGGATAATCGTTCTCCGTGAAGACCATCTCCAAGCCTGACCTTTATCGCCTGCTCTCGTCGGTAGATGAGTTGGTCCGCAGTCCTGAACTTGCGAAACTGGCTTCGCAGCAAGGCCAAGCCTTGGTCGCCGATGCTGCGCGCCTGGTTCTTTCCCGTCTGCGTGCGGAAATCGCCGCTGGACGACTCGACGCCGATGGTTTGGCTCTCGCACTCTCCGGAATTGCGGACGCAGTCGAACGCGAAGTTCGCCGGGCGCTACAGTACTCTCTGCGTCGAGTCATCAATGCAACCGGCGTCATTCTGCATACCAATCTCGGTCGTGCTCCGCTGGCTTCTTCCGCTCTGGCCCACATCCGCGAAACTGCCAGCAGTTATTCCAATCTGGAGTTTGATGTGGAAACTGGCGAGCGCGGCAAGCGCGACGTCCACGTAGATCGCCTGTTTCGCAAACTGCTGGACGATCACGTAGGGACAGCCGCTCTCGGCTGTCCAGGCGAGCAACGCTCGCCCAGCATTTCTACCATTGTTGTAAATAACAACGCCGCGGCCGTTTTACTCGCGCTTAACACACTCGCCGAAGGTGGTGAAGTCATCGTCTCGCGTGGCGAATTGGTTGAGATCGGCGGGTCATTTCGCATCCCGGATGTAATGTCCAAATCGAACGCCATTCTGCGCGAGGTGGGCACCACGAATCGCACGCGCATCGGCGATTATGAAAGCGCGATCAACGACAAGACCAGGCTGCTGCTGCGAGTCCATCGCTCCAATTTCCAGATCACCGGATTCACCGAACAACCGTCAGTGGAAGAATTAGTGGACCTTGCCCGTAAGCGCAATCTGCCGCTCATGGAGGACCTCGGCAGCGGTGCGCTCGTTGACCTGAGATTCTTAGGTGTTAGCGGAGAGCCGGGAGTGCTCGACAGTGTTCGCTCGGGTGTGGATGTAGTTTCCTATAGCGGGGACAAGCTGCTGGGTGGCCCGCAGGCAGGCATGCTCAGCGGGCGCAGCGATCTGATTGCTCGCATGGGTTCGAATTCGCTCTTCCGCGCTTTGCGGGTTGACAAGCTGACTTATGCCGCCCTCGAAGCCACGCTGCTGGCTTACGCGAAACGCGATTACAACGCCATCCCGGTCGTGCGGATGATGAGCTTATCGAAGGAAGATATCAGCGCCCGGGCGGAAACGGTCGCCGGGAAAATTCAATCCGCGAAATTGGAGGTCGAACTCGTGGATGGCGAATCGGTGATCGGCGGAGGGGCAGCCCCATCCGCTGTCTTGCCCACCCAGCTCCTCGCGATTGCTTGCAAAGAACTCAGCGCGGACAGTTTTGCTGCGCGTCTCCGCGCCTCAGATCCGCCGATCATCGCCCGCGTTGAGGGAGCGCGCGTCCTGCTGGATCTCCGAACTGTATTTCCAGAGCAGGATGAGACGGTGATTTCAGTCCTGCACCGCCTGGGGGAATAATTTTAGATTGAAGATTTCAGATTTGAGATTTCAGAACAAGCGCGCTTGGCTTGGTCAATCTACAATCAAAAATCTGAAATCTGAAATCGATAGACCATTTACCGGGAAGATAAGTTTTGAGCTGCTATCTTAGTGGCCACATCTATATTCAGCGGGATCCCGAACCATCCCGTAAGACAAATTCAGACTGGAGCACGCTATGGCCGAAAATTCCTCCCAGAATCTTGCCAATCACCTCAGGCTTGACCCGCCCTTTCATTTCTTCCTGCTTCCAGTTCTCGCCGCCTTGTGGATCGCGAGCGTGGTTTTCCTGGTACGTCATCCTGGATGGGTGCATTTGTGGGGAGTGGTCTTGGTGACTGCTTTTGCCGTGACCACTGTCAAGGCCCGCATGTATGCGCTCAAGGTGCAGGATCGCGTCATCCGGCTGGAAGAGAGACTTCGCCTCGCCGTATTGCTACCGGAATCACTGCGCCCACACATTGCGAAGCTCAGCGAGGGCCAGCTCATCGCCCTTCGCTTTGCTTCGAATGAAGAAGTTCCCGCCCTGGCGCAGCGGACGCTGTCCGAAAATCTCTCCCGCGCCGACATCAAGAAATCCATCAAGAATTGGCAGCCTGACTACTGGCGGGTCTGAATCTCAAACTCTTCAGCGGCTCGGAATGTGCTAACTTTGCCGCATGATCGTGGGCACTGGAATCGATATTGCGGAAGTGCCGCGCATCGCCGAATCCATCGCGCGTTTTGGCGATCGTTTTCTCCGGCGCGTCTTCGCCGAAGACGAAATTCGCTACTGTGAGTCGAAGGCCAACCGCGTAGAACGGTATGCCGCGCGCTTTGCAGCCAAAGAGGCGGCCATGAAAGCCCTCGGCACCGGCTGGAACCACGGCGTACGTTGGCGTGATGTTGAGGTGACTCGTCAGCCCGGAGGCCGTCCCACCATGACATTCCATGGGAAAGCTGCCGAATTCGCCGCCCGGCTGGGCGCGGTACATGTGGCGCTTTCACTTTCTCACACGGCAGAACTGGCCATCGCCCAGGTGATCTTAGAAAACTGAAACGAAAACCTGCCGGAATCCACCTTCTGATAGACTGTCGCATTCTTAATCAAACGCCGAAATGCCCGTGATGAGTGAAGCCTCCCCCGCAGTCCCAGTTGCCCCGTCGAAAATGGCAGACCACCGCGCACTGCTGGCGGGAATCGCGCTGAGCAGCTTTGCTGCACTGCTTCTGGAACTGGGGCTCACCCGGCTTTTCTCCGTCGTGCTTTTCTATCACTTCGCGTTTTTGGCGATTTCAATTGCGTTGCTTGGGCTGGGAGCGGGCGGGGTTTTTGCTTATCTAGGAAAACGCTGGCTGGCGCGCTTTGCAACCCGCAGGTTGGCCGCGGGACTTTGTGTGATAAACGCCCTGATTGTCCCGGTGGTGCTCGAAATTGTGTTGCATGTTCCGGTTTCCCTGGAGTTATCCGGGGCCAACTTTCTCAGGCTGACGGCAATGTACCTGGCTTCCGCCGTCCCCTTCTTCGTCACCGGACTGGAATTCTCCGTCATCTTCGCGCGCGAGTCCGGACATATTTCCCGGCTCTATGGGGCGGACCTTGCGGGTGGCGCGATGGCCTGCCTCGGAGTTGTGCCTCTGCTGAACTGGCTGGGTGGGCCCAATACCATTCTTTTTGCCGCAGTGATGGCGGCTATTGCGGGAGCGGTATGGGCCACGACCGGCACCGCGCGGAAAGCAGCAGTAGCATTAGCCGTTGCCCTACTGCTTGTGATTGCAGCAAATCATTCCGGAAGATGGATTGACGTGATCTATGCCAAGGGCAGGCTTCGTGACGCGTCCGAGTTTGCGCGTTGGAACGCAATTTCCCGCATAGAGGTGGACAACCTTAACAACGGTGCGAAGGTGGTTGTGATCGACGCGGATGCCAACACCTTCATCATGAACGCGGACCCAAAGCAAATGCACGGTACGGAGCTCGAGGGCATCTTGATGTCAGCGCCTCCAGCGTTGGCGAATGTGCTGCGGCCACATGGGGAATACGCGATTATCGGGCCGGGCGGCGGAGTGGATGTGCTGCGCGCGCTCGCCAACGGCAGTCCCAGCGTGACTGGGATCGAGATCAATCCCATCATTGCCAACACCGTCATGCGCGAGAAGTATGCGGATTACTCGCAACATCTCTATGAGCGCCCGGAAGTCCACATTCATGTTACCGACGGACGTTCTTTCATCCGTAACGCCCGGCAAAGTTTCGATGTAGTGCAAATGACGTTGGTGGACACATGGGCCTCCACTGCCGCGGGCGCCTTTGCCTTGAGCGAAAACAGTCTGTATACAGTGGAAGCGTTCCAGGAATATTTCGAACACCTGAAGCCGGACGGAATGGTCGCCGTCACCCGCTGGGAGTTTCGCCAGCCCCGCGAGGCGTTGCGCGTGGTTTCGGTTGCGATGGAAGCGCTGCACCGCTTGGGGGTCAAAGATCCCCAGAAGGATTTCGTCGTGGTCTCAGAAGGAAAGTTGGACGAAGATGGAATTCCTGTCGTGGTGCTGGCGAAGAAAAGTCCGTTCACCAAAGAAGAAGAGGACGCAGTGCTGGCGGACTTCGACGACAATCCTGATCTGGTTGCTCTGTATCTGCCCTCCGCCCCCGGAAACAATCCGTTCTCCGCACTGATCGCGAGTAATGATCCTTACGCTTTCGCAAAACAATATCCTTACAACGTCGCGCCCGTAAACGACAACCAGCCTTTCTTTTTCTTCACGCTCAAAATTGACCAAATGCTGCATCAAGAGTCTTTGCAACAAGGTACGGATTGGAAGGTTAACCTCGGCGTGGTGGTGCTGGGGATGGTGCTGGTGATTTCTCTGGTCGCAGTGATCGCTTTCCTGATCATTCCCCTCGCAGTGCGCGGCGGCCTAACCCAGGAACGCACCGCCTGCCTGCTGTACTTTGTCGCAGTCGGCTTGGGCTACATTCTGGTCGAGATCGCCTTCATCCAGCGATTTGTGCTATTCCTGGGGCATCCCACGTATGCGCTGACCGTGGTCGTGTTTCTGCTCCTGCTTTCGAGTGGCGGCGGCAGTCTGGTCTCGCGCCGGTGGCTGGCAACGGCCAAACGCGCCTGGATACCTCTACTGTTCATTGTCGCCGCAATCCTGCTTTATGTATTTATCCTGCCTGGGGTGCTGAACCGGTTGGTGGGGCTGCCTTTCCCCGTAAAGCTGCTGGTCAGTGCCGCGCTCCTGGTTCCCTTGGGATTCGCCATGGGAATGCCATTCCCGGCCGGCTTGCGCGCTCTGGCGAGCATTCCGACGCCAGATTTTCCAGCGGCCCAGAAAAGCGAATCCAATCAGAACTCAGTGGAGTGGGCTTGGGCCATGAATGCGGGCTCCAGCGTCCTGGGATCAGTATTGGCGATGGTGATCGCGATCCAGTTCGGATTGAATGTGACCCTGGCTTGCGGGGCTGCGGCCTATTTTCTGGCAGGCCTATTGACCGGGACGCTTCGCCCGCGCCCGGTCTAAGGTGAACCGCGATGCCTGGTCTGCTATTATCAGAAAAATCCAGGGTCGGGTCCGCTGCGGGGAAGTTTGTCCGTTAAGGATACTTGGGGGATTAGGTGCCTAGCCAGAAGCAGTTGAAGTGGTCTGAACTGAAGGTCGGTCTCACTGTACTGGTGGCTAGCATCGTCCTCGCCGTTTTGATCTTCCTCATGAGCGGCACCGGCGGCATCTTCACTCACAAGATCGTCCTCAAGTCTTATTTCGACAATGCCGGTGGATTGCGCGTAGGCGCTCCAGTGCGGCTGGAGGGCGTCGACATCGGGAATGTGACCAAGATTCGCGTGGTTTCCGAGCAGAGCAAGCGAATGACGCCGGTGGAAGTCATGATGAAGGTGAGCACCACTTATCATGAGAGCCTCCGCAAGGACTCCCTTACTGCCCTCGCGACGGCGGGAGTGTTGGGCGAAACCTACATCGATATTGACAGCTCCCAGGCCCGGGCACCCGAAGTACGCAACGGCGATGTTCTGGCCACTCGTGATACCCCCGACGTTGAGGATGTCGTTCGCGCCAGCCAGAGCACGCTGCAAAACATGGATGCTCTGCTCAAGCGGCTCGACCGGATTGTGGCATTCGTGGAAAGCGGCCAGGGCTCGATTGGCAAAGTGATTTATGATCCCAGTCTCTATAACCGTCTGAACTCCACGGTCACCGAATTCCAGGGACTGGTGAATGAGGTCACTGCCGGCAATGGCACTTTGGGCAAGCTGCTGGTAGACGATGAGCTCTATCGTAAAGCCAACGCCACTGTGGACAAGCTCAACGTGATTATCGATGACTTGAACGCGGGCAAAGGAACCGCCGGTAAGCTCCTCAAGGACCCAGCTCTCTATGACACTGCCCATCAGACTATGGCCAACGTCAAGCAGTTGACTGACGATGTGAACGCCGGCAAAGGCGCACTGGGAAAATTGGCGAAAGACCAGGAATTTGCCAACAAGCTGCAGAACACTATGAACAAGCTTTCGGCGATCACCGACCGGCTTGATGCGGGTGAAGGCACTGCAGGCAAGCTGCTTCATGATCCTTCCCTCTACGATAACTCCAACGAGATGCTGGTCGAATCGCGATCTCTGATTAAGGCGATACGTGAGAATCCCAAGAAGTATCTGACCATCCACTTCAAGGTTTTCTAAGAGACAGCAACCTCGAGCTGCGGTTGACGTTTTGTCCATGTCACCGTCTAATGCCTGGGGCTGCCCCGTTCTACATTTGGGAACAAGTCTGGTTGGGTCTGCGTAACATCGGCGTGGAGCGAACCTTATCTTTACAGGTAGGATCTTTATTAGAAATCCAGGACTTTCGCGCGAGGAAAAATGCGTCTATTACAGATCACTGCTTTCCTGCTCTTTTCTCTTAGTTTGACCTTGGCACAAACCAGCACTCCGGCAGACCACCCCAAGCAGTCCCATTTGCAATTCAGTGCTGACATGCTGGACAAGAGCATCGACCCTTGCGCTGATTTCTATGCCTATTCTTGCGGCAAGTGGCGCGCCCAGAACCCAACTCCCGGGGACCAGTCGTCATGGGGGCGTTTCGATGAACTGCAAGACCAGGGTGAATCCATCGAGCACGATATTCTGGAGAAAAATTCCGCGAACGATTCCAGCCGCAGCGCAACCGAGCAGAAAATTGGCGACTACTACGCCTCCTGCATGGATGAGAGTGCGATTGAAAGCGCCGGCTTGACCCCGCTGCAGGGCGAATTCAAGGCCATCCGAGGTTTGAAGTCGAAGCAGGAACTGGCGCAGGAAATCATTCGACTCCATCGTGAAGGGGTAACCGTGCTCTTCAGTTTTGGTTCCGATCAGGATTTCAAGGATGCCACCCAGGTCATTGCGGAAGCCGACCAGGGTGGGATGGGTCTCCCTGACCGCGACTACTACTTGAAAGACGATCCAAAATCCGCGGAGTTGCGCAAGCAGTACGTCGCGCATGTACAAAAAATGTTCGAACTGCTCGGAGATTCACCCGCGACAGCAGCCGCGGAGGCCAAGGCTGTAATGGAGATTGAAACCGCGCTGGCCAAAGGCGCCCTCGACGTCACCAGCCGCCGCGATCCCAATAAGGTCTATCACCGTATGAGTGTGCAGGAATTATCGGCGCTGAGTCCAGGTTTTGACTGGAGCGTCTACCTGAAGGGGATTGGCACGCCTCCCACTCAAGTTCTAAACGTGACTGAACCCGAATTCTTCAAGCACCTGGACGGCATACTGAACACAACTTCTTTGGAGGATTGGAAGACCTACCTGGGCTGGCACGTCGTCCATGCGAGCGCTCGATTCCTGCCCGCGAAGTTGGTCAACGAAACCTTCGATTTCTTCAGCAAGACTCTGGAGGGAACCAAGGAACTGCCTGCCCGATGGAAGCGGTGCGTGCGCAGGACAAATGGCGACTTGGGAGAGGCTGTCGGGCAGAAATATGTAGAGGAAACATACGGCGCAGATGGCAAGGAACGCACGTTGAAGATGGTACAAGCCCTGGAGAAGTCTCTTGCGGAGGATATCGACAACCTGTCCTGGATGGGCCCGGAAACCAAAGAGCAGGCGCGGATGAAACTGGCAGCCATCGCCAACCGTATTGGCTATCCCGACAAGTGGCGGGACTACAGCCATTTGAACATCGTGCGCGGGGACGCTCTCGGCAATTCGCTAAGGGCCAATGAGTTCGAGTTCCAGCGCCAACTGGACAAAATCGGCAAGCCCGTGGACAAGAATGATTGGCCTTATCCGCCCCAGACCGTGAATGCCAGCTATAACCCTCAGCTGAACAACATCACGTTCCCGGCGGGAATTCTTCAGCCCCCATTTTTCGACAAGCAGGCTGACGATGGCATGAACTTCGGCGCCATCGGCGCTGTGATCGGGCATGAACTGACGCATGGCTTTGACGATCAGGGCAGTCAATTCGATGCCCAGGGAAATCTGCGCGACTGGTGGACTGAGCAGGACAAGAAAGAATTTGAAAAGCGCACCCAGTGCGTGGACGACGAATATTCGGGATTCACTGCAGTTGACGATCTCAAGCTAAATGGCAAGCTGACCTTGGGCGAAAATGTGGCCGACAACGGCGGAATGCGCATTGCCTTCATGGCTCTGGTGAGCACGCTGGCTGGAAAACAACCCGCGCCCATCGACGGCCTGACCGCACAACAACGCTTCTTCCTGGGATGGGCAAATGTGTGGTGTGAGAACGACACCGATGAATATCTACGTTTGGGTGTCAAGACCGACCCGCATTCGCCGGCGCGGGCCAGAATCAATGGCGTGGTCTCGAACATGCCGGAGTTCCGCGAAGCCTACCATTGCAAGGCGGATGCTCCCAGTGTGAGCAAGAATGCCTGTCGGGTCTGGTAGTTGCTGTCGGTCGCTGATCGCCTCCCGCCCCGAAGGCGATATGTGAAAGCCCGGCACGGAAGTGCCGGGTAAAGCGGGGCTCGGAGCGAGTCCCGAAGGGACGGCACGAGCTGACTATTGCGGGGAACTCTGTGTTCGCGCTGAAGAAGTCGACTTAGCCTGTTCATGCGCATGATAGCTGGAGCGCACCATCGGCCCGGATTCGACGTGCCGAAAGCCGAATCGCAGAGCTTCTTCTTTCAGGTACCGGAACTCATCGGGAGTGTAAAAGCGGGCAATCGGCAGATGGTCTCGCGAGGGACGCAGGTACTGCCCAACCGTCAGGATATCCACGCCGCGCGAACCCAGGTCACGGAAAACCTCAACTAGCTCTGTGATCGTTTCACCCAATCCAACCATCACCCCGGATTTCGTCACCATTCCGGGAGATTTTTTTTTCGCATTCTCCAGCAGAATTAGCGTGCGCTCGTAACGCGCCCCGGAGCGCACCACGCGATAAAGCCTCGGTACAGTCTCAGTGTTGTGGTTCAGCACATCCGGCCGTGCATCGAAGACAACTTGCAGAGCTTCCTCAATCCCCTGAAAATCTGGAATCAACACTTCAATTCGGCAATCCGGCGTCAGTTCCCGGATCCGACGAATTGTCTCGGCGAAAATGCGTGCGCCGCCCACGTTGTCGTCGTCCCGATTCACGCTGGTCACCACGGCATGCTTCAGGCCAAGCTTGGCGACAGCATCAGCCACGCGGCGTGGTTCGTCCCAGTCAATCGCCTCCGGGCGCCCTTTGGGTACAGCACAGAATCCGCAGCGCCGGGTGCAGATGTTGCCCAGCAACATAAAAGTCGCGGTGCGCTGGTTCCAGCACTCTCCAATATTGGGGCATTGAGCGGATTCGCAGACGGTGTGCAGTCCCAACTCGCGGGTCAATCTCTTGAGGTTGTGGAAATTTTCGCCGACGGGGGCCTTTGCCTTGAGCCATGCCGGTTTTGGCTGCCGGACTGGAGGGCCAACTTCGATCTGAACCAATTGGGATGCGCCTGCCATGTATCTTCCTAGATTTTACATGCCGGGTCGCCGATTCGCGAAACCCTCGTAAATGTGGGTCATGGCGCAGTTTGAGTTGGCCGATGGTTTCTTTGCGCCCTTTGCGAATCCTTGGCGTACTTTGCGATTTAAGGCCCTTTACCGCAAAGCTCGCGGAAAAAGGCTGCAAAGTCCGCAACGCAGGAAGCACCTAATTTTCGAGGTAGGAATCAATCCACTCTTTAATTCGCAAGCGGCGCTCGTCCTGGGCGTCGAAACGCACCCCGAAGGTCTTGTTGCCGGGCATGCGCCAGCTCAGGTTGCCGCGTACCCAGATGCGCGGCAGGGTCAACAACGCAAACGAAATCTCCACGTTGTGGCCGGGCGAGACGTCCTCCCCGCTCCGGAGTGACATCCCCCCCGAACTAAGTTCCTGGCTGCTGGCGGTGAAACGGCCACCA
>Ga0182024_10008192_pt1 | contig 22178 bp, 8 predicted proteins | sample P32metaG_FD_120480 | JGI IMG/M metagenome (GOLD analysis project Ga0182024, IMG submission 120480) | Permafrost microbial communities from Stordalen Mire, Sweden - P3-2 metaG (Illumina Assembly) | ecosystem: Environmental > Terrestrial > Soil > Wetlands > Permafrost | place: Sweden: Stordalen...
AGCAACGGCGGCAACCAACGTAGTGGTGGTGAACGGCACGACCATTACGGCCACAACTCCAGCGGGAAGCGCCGGTGCGGTGACAGTAACGGTAACCGTCAGCGGGCAGAGCGGAAGTTTGGCTAATGGGTTCACGTACGCTGCTCCGCCGACGGTGACCGGCCTAGCGCCGAATACGGGCTCGACTGCTGGTGGCACTGCGGTCACCATCACCGGGACGAACTTCGCTTCGGGAGCGACGGTGACATTTGGAGCAGCGGCCGCGACCAATGTAGTGGTGGCGAGCAGCACGTCCATCACAGCCACAACTCCAGCGGGAAACGCCGGGGCCGTGACGGTGAAAGTAACGGTCGGCGTGCAGAGCGGAAGTCTGACCAATGGGTTCACCTATGTGGTAGCCACAGCCATTACCTACGTTCAGGGTGCCGATGCAGATCCGCAAACGCCGCAGACCAATGTGACTGTCACCTTTACCGGCGCGCAGGCCACGGGGGATCTTAACGTTGTGGTGGTGGGGTGGGGTGATAGCACGGCCACGGTCACTGCGGTCACCGACAAGAGCGGCAACACTTACACGCGCGCGGTGGGTCCGACGGTCCAGAGCGGGGTAGCCTCCCAGTCGATTTATTACGCCAAGAACATCGTTGCGGCCGCTGCGGGAGCGAACATTGTTACTGTAACATTCTCTACTGCCGCAGTTTACCCCGACATCCGGATTCTGGAATACAGCGGGGCGGACCCCAACAACCCCGTGGATGTGACGGCGGCCGCCAGCGGCAACAGTGCCACCAGCAGCAGCGGAGCAGCGACTACGACCAACGCGACCGATCTAATCTTTGGAGCAAACCTGGTTCAGACCACAACGAGTGGTCCGGGCGCCGGCTTCACGAAACGCATTCTGTCATCGCCGGATGCCGATATCGCGGAAGATGAGATGGTTACGAATACCGGCAGCTATAGCGCGACTGCGCCGCTCTCATCCGGGCAGTGGATCATGCAAATGGTCGCCTTCCGCACACCGTCAGGAGGTCCTCCTCCGCCCACCGTGAGTAGTGTATCGCCGAATAGCGGATCGACGTCCGGAGGGACGGCAGTCACGATCACAGGCACGAACTTTGCCACGGGAGCGACGGTGACGTTTGGAGGAACGGCGGCAACTAACGTGGCAGTGGTCAGCGGGACGCAGATCACAGCCACTACGCCGGCTGGAAGCGCGGGAGCGGTAACGGTGACGGTGACGGTCAGCGGGCAAAGCGGAAGTTTGGCCAATGGGTTCAGCTACATTGTTCCACCGACAGTGAGCAGTGTAACGCCGAATACCGGCTCGACGGCAGGCGGGACTTCGGTCACCATCACAGGCACGAACTTTGCCACGGGAGCGACCGTTACATTTGGAGCAACGGCGGCAACCAACGTGGTAGTGGTGAACAGTACGAGCATCACAGCCACAACACCAGCGGGAAGCGCCGGTGCCGTGACGGTTAAAGTGACAGTCAGCGGACAAAGCGGAAATTTAACCAATGGCTTCACTTATGCAAATATCCCCACAGTGAGCGGTGTATCGCCGAATTACGGCCCGGCGGCGGGTGGGACCCCGGTCACGATCACGGGCGCGAACTTCGCCGCGGGAGCGACGGTGATGTTTGGAGGGACTGCGGCAACCAACGTGGCGGTGGTGAGCGGTACAAGCATCACGGCCACTACGCCGGCGGGAAGCGTTGGAGCCGTGACTGTGACAGTTACAGTCAGCGGACAAAGCGGAAGCTTGGCCAACGGGTTCAGCTATATTCTTCCGCCGACGGTGAGCAGCGTTGCGCCGAACAGCGGGTCGGCGGCGGGTGGGACTCCGGTCACGATCACAGGCACGAATTTTGCCACGGGAGCAACCGTGACCTTTGGAGGGACGGGGGCAACCAACGTAGCAGTTGTGAATAATACCACGATCACGGCTACAACTCCAGCGGGGACTATTGGCGCGGTGACGATCACGGTAACGAACCTTGGGAACCAGAGTGGGAGTTTGGCGGGCGCGTTCACCTATGTGACTCCGGCACCGACGGCTCCGACCAATCTGTCAGCGGTCGATGGCGGCCCCGCGCCGAGCGTAGCTGCCGTCCAAGGCTACTATAATTCAACATTCCTCACCTCCCACACCACCGCCGCCTTCAATAGCGCGGGCGGCAATATGATTGTGCTCTTCGCAGGGTCACATTCGGGCGTAACTTTTACTCCTAGTGACAGCTTCGGGAACACCTGGATTCCCATAGCCGGACCGACCAACGCCAGTACGACCATGGGATTCGGTCTGAGGGGCCAGCTTTGGTATGCCCAGAATCCAACTGTGGGCTCAAATCATACGATCACGATGAGTCTTTCCTTCGCACAGCCTCTGGTGATGTCCATCATCGTCGTGCAGGGCTCCAATGTCACCTCCCCGATCGATGCTGTATCGCTGATCGGAAGTGATAACTTAACACAGACGACCAGCGTGGTCAGCCCAAATATTACGACCAATAGCGCCAACGATCTACTGATTGGTTTCGCCAAAGTTTCCTCGGGCGTTACGTTCCAGCCCGGCACCGGCTTTACACAACAGGGTGCGGCGTCTTCAAACTACCTTGATGCTGAAACCGGCACGTCAGGCGCCCCAGGGACTTACGCTGCAGCATTTACCATCAGCTCACCCGCAAGCTGGCAGTCTGCGGTGGCGGCGGTGGCCAACAGTCCAAACCAAACGATGCTTTCGTGGGCGGCGTCAACTGAAGTCGGCGGAACCATTAGTCAGTACCTTGTAGAGCGTTGCCAGGGCGCCGGATGCATGAGCTTCGCGCAGATCGGAACGACTGCGGCGACTACTTTCAACGATACGGGTCTCTCGCTCTCAACAAGTTACAGCTATCGAGTAAGAGCCGAGGACACCGCCGGGACTTTGGGTCCTTATGCCACCGCTGTGACGATCGCGACACCGGCTTCGATCACCTCGACGCCCTCTGCCCCCGGAAATCTTACGGCCGGTGGTCCCTTCGTAGTCGCTGGCCAGAGCGACGATGATGGAAATTCTGTGACGTCCCACACCAGTGCTGCCTTCGACAGCACCGGCGGCGACATAATTGTCCTGGCTGCCTCTTCCTTCGCGGGCGTAACCTTTACCCCCAGCGACAGCTTTGGAAACAAATGGACCTCTGTCGCGGGGCCAACCAGCACCACCAAGGGATCCGATCTTAGAACGCAGATTTGGTATGCTCAGAATCCTGTCGTGGGACCAGGCCAGACGATCACGATAGGTCTCTCAGCCGCGGAACCTCTGGCGATGTCCATCGTTGTCGCCAAGGGCTCGAATACGTCCTCCGCGATGGATGCGGCATCTCTCATCGGCAGCGACAATGGGACGCAAACTGGCACCGTCGTCAGCCCCAACGTAACCACTACGGGCATCAACGATCTGCTCATTGGTTTTGCGCAGGATTCTGCCGGCGCTGATTTCCTGGCCGGACCGGGCTTTACAGAAGTAGGCGCCGCGTCTTCCGGCTACCTCGACGCGGAGACCAGCCCCGCAGCGACCCCGGGGACTTACACCGCAACCTTCCTCATCGGAGGCCAAACTTGGCTGTCGGCGGTCGTTGCCGTAGCCAATAACCCGAGTCAGACGACGCTCTCGTGGACCCCGTCCGCCGAGATCGGAGGCACTCAAATCTCTGGAGCTATCGCTACTTACTTGGTGGAGCGCTGCCAGGGAGTTGGATGCACCAACTTCGCCCAGATCGCCACGACCTCCGTCCCCGCATTCACAGATACGAGCATGGCCCCTTCCAGCACCTACAACTATCGGGTTCGCGCCGAGGACACTACCGGAGCTACGGGTCCTTATTCGAGCGTCGTGACCGTAAGTACATCCACCGGTTCGCTACCCACGGCCCCAGGAAATCTAACAACTACCGGAATATCGAGCACGCAAATCAATCTCTCATGGACAGCTTCGACGGAAACGGGCGGAACGATCAGCGATTACCTGATAGAACGGTGCCAGGGATTGGGGTGCACCAACTTTGCCCAAGTTGCCACTTCTGTCAGCACAACCTATAGCGACACCGCGCTGACGGCACCTGTCTACAACTACCGCGTGCGGGCGATGGATGGGTCAGGCAACCTAAGCCCCTATTCCAACGTGGCCGCTGGAGTGATCCTGGACACAACGCCGCCAACGGCGCCTTCCAATCTCACGGCTACGGCCTCCGGCCCAAGTCAGATCAATTTGACCTGGACGGCTTCGACGGACAACGTGGGCGTTACTGGATACTTTGTGGAGCGGTGTCAGGGAGCGGCATGCACGAACTTTACGCAGGTCGGAACTACGGCCGGCACGACCTACAGCGATACGGGGCTGGCTGCCAACACCAGCTACAGCTATCGCGTACGCGCCACTGACGCGGCCGCCAACCTTAGTCCCTACTCGAACACCGCCAGCGCGACCACAACGTCGGCGGTTACCAACATCACGTACGTGCAGGGGAATTATGCTACGCCGCAATCGGCCCAGACCAGCGTGAATGTGACGTTCAATGCTCCCCAGAATGTCGCCGATCTCAACGTCGTCGTCGTGGGGTGGAACGATAGTACGGCCACAGTCACAGCGGTCACCGACAAAAGCGGCAACACCTACGCACTCGCAGTGGGTCCCACCGTTCAAAGCGGACTCGCTTCGCAGTCCATCTACTATGCCAAAAACATCGCAGCGGCAGCCGCTGGAGCGAACGTCGTTACTGTGACTTTTTCCAGTGCCGCAAAACACCCCGACATCCGCATCCTGGAGTACAAAGGGGCTGATCCCAATAACCCAGTAGACGTCGCGGCCGCGAACAGCGGCAGTGGCGCCACCAGCAGCAGCGGAGCAGCGACTACGACAAACGCGACCGACTTGCTGTTTGGCGCCAATCTGGTTCAGACCGTCACTAGCGGCCCCGGCAGCGGCTTTGCCAGCCGATTGCTGACGTCGCCGGATGGCGATATCGCAGAAGATGAGATGGTCACCGCCACCGGAAGCTACAACGCCACCGCGTCGCTCTCTTCCGGGCAGTGGATCATGCAGATGGTAGCCTTCCGCACCTCTTCGGGCAGCTCATCTCCATCTGTCAACCTCAGTAGCACAAGCCTTATTTTCGGCAACGTACAGACTGGAGTGACGAGCAGCCCGCAGCCGGTGACCATAACGAATGTTGGAACCGTACAGCTCACGATCAGCGCGATCGCTGTTTCTGGAGGTAATGCCGGAGATTTCGCACAGACTAATACCTGTGGTGCGACTCTAGCGCCAAACGCCGCCTGCACGATCAGCGTCACGTTCACACCCACCAACACTGGCACTCGCAGCTCCAGCGTGCTGGTTACCGACAATGCGCCCGGCAGTCCGCAATCCGTTAGCCTGTCTGGCACGGGTACTGGATTCACGGTCACGCCGGGCGTCTCGGTGCTGACCCTGACGGGAACGCAACAGTTTACCGCGAGTAGTGGAAGTCCGAGCTGGATGGTCGACGGAACCGTCGGTGGAACGGCATCGTCCGGCACGATCACCAGTACTGGTCTCTACACCCCACCGGCGAGTCCGGGCACTCACACGGTCACAGCAATGATATCAGGCTCGTCGGCCAGCGCAACTGTTTACGTTACCAACTACCCGGGAACCTTCACGTTTCACAACGACAACATGCGCACTGGCCAGAACTTAAACGAAACAGTACTAACGCCTGCCGACGTTACACCGGCGCAATTTGGAAGGCTCTTCTCTTATACAGTCGATGGGAGGGTTTACGCCTCGCCCCTTTACGTGGCCAGCGTGACTATTCCAGGACAGGGTTTCCACAACGTGGTTTACGTGGCGACGGAGCATGACACTGTCTACGCGTTCGATGCGGACGGATTGAGCACCAGCCCACTGTGGCAGGTGAGCTTCATCAATCCGGCTGGCGGTATTACCACGATTCCCTCTACGGACACGGACCCAAGTTCTAACTGTTGCGATCTCCTCCCCGAGGTCGGAATTACCGGTACGCCCGTTATCGATCCGAATACAGGCACATTGTATTTAGTTGCCGCGACAAAGGAGGTGGTGAACGGCACCACCAACTATGTTCAAAGGCTGCACGCTCTCGATATCACTACGGGCGCTGAAAAGTTTGGCGGCCCAGTAGCGATCCAAGCGAGTGTACCTGGAAGCGGTTCTGGAGCGAGTGGTGGCAATGTACCGTTCGGCGCGCTTAATGAGGGCCAACGACCAGGACTGCTCTTGAGCAACGGTGTAGTTTACGTCGGCTTCGGTGGGCACGACGATGATCCTCCTTACCACGGTTGGGTATTGGGATACAGTGCATCTACTCTCCAACAAGTAATGGTCTTCAACGATACTCCCAATGATGTTGGAGGCGGCATTTGGCAGAGTGGCGGAGGTCTGACGACCGATTCGACGGGGAACCTCTACTTCGCGACCGGCAACGGCGGTTTCGATGCGAACTCTGGAGGTACTGACTACGGAGACAGCTTGCTAAAGCTCAGTACTGCCGGGGCCGTGTTGGATTATTTCACGCCTCATAATCAATCGACTATGAGTGCGCAGGATCTTGATCTCGCATCCGGTGGTCCGGTGTTGCTCGTGGATCAGCCAGGTAATTATCCTCATGTATTGGTCAGCGCCGGCAAAACAGGTACTATTTTTGTGGTGAACCGGGACAACATGGGACACTTCAATTCCGGCAGCGATAACCAAATTGTTCAATCTTTGGTCGGCGTCCTGCCCAATGGCGGCAACGAAGCGGGAAATTATAATTCGCCGGTGTATTTCAATGGAAATGTCTATTTCGGTGCGGTCAATGACACCATCAAAGCCTTTCAGTTAAGCGGTGGGTTACTGTCCACGGGGCCGACCTCTCACTCCTCCGAGACCTACGAGTTCCCCGGGGGAGCGATGGCAATTTCAGCAAACGGAAATGCGGATGGCATCCTTTGGGCAGTGGAGCACACGAGCGATACAACGGTGGGAATACTTCATGCTTACAGCGCTGCGAACTTGGGCAACGAACTCTACAATAGCAGCCAGAGCGGCTCACGAGACACGCTTGATATTGCAGCCAAGTTTACGATTCCGATAGTGGCAAACGGAAAGGTCTTCATTGGCTCGAATTCCCAGCTGGCGGTGTACGGACTGTTGCCGTAGCGCCACAATGCCTATGTATCAGCATCGCACGCTAGATCATTCATTGCGACTCCAGCTTGGTCGCTGTGGAGGGAATCCTGCAGTGCGAGGGATCTTCGGTGGAGCGCCCGGTGAGTAATCCATTAGTCGAAGTTTTTCGTTGTCCTGATGATCTTGTCTCGCTTTCCTCGTCGAAGAAGCGCCACACCGAACTCGAACTTTTTCGGCTTGACGTTGGGGCTCATTCGCATGGGTCGTCAACCTTCGGCTCAAGTTCCAGAGTGAATGGCGCTGGTCTTAGTGATGGTCTCCAGGAATCTTCCCCCAGTGAGCCCGATCTTCAATCACCGTTCGACCTTTCCAGGATTATCGACAAGCTTCGGCTAGAACGCTATTCCATCAAAACGAGCAGCACCACGGGCGCCTTACTATCGAGCGAGGCTGCCAGGCAGGCGTATTATCAGCTAAGGCCGATGTTGTCGGATTCAATGCGGAAGAGTCTACAACGCCTTTTCCTTCGGCAAGGGGATAAATTGTCCTTTCCCAAATGGCCAGTGGATACGAGCGTAGAGCGCATCCTGGAGAATCTCCTGATGCGGTCAATGCGGGTCAGGCACGTGGAGAAAATTCCGTTCATCTGGTTCTGGCCGGACGGAGCTCCGGCTGCTGCCATCGTTACGCATGACGTCGAAACCGCTGCGGGGGTCAACGCTATTCCCGCCCTCATCGCCATTGATGAGGCATTTCAAATTAAGGCGTCCTTTCAACTCGTACCTGAAGAGCGATACGAGGTATCGAAAGTATTGCTTGACCTTATACGGCGAAAGCAATGCGAAGTCAACGTACATGGACTGAATCACAATGGGAACCTGTTTGGAAATAGGAAGAACTTTTTGAGACAGGCTAAGGCGATTAACCGATATATGCAAGAGTTTAGAGCCGAAGGCTTCAGGTCCGCTTGCATGTATCGAAACGTAGACTGGTACGATAAACTCAACATTGCGTATGATATGTCGGTGCCCAATGTTGCGCATATGGAACCACAACGTGGGGGATGCTGCACTGTGTTTCCCTATTTCATAGGTAAGATCCTCGAGCTTCCGCTGACCACCATCCAGGATTATTCTCTTTTTAACATTCTTGGCGATTACTCGATAGAGCTTTGGAAGAAGCAAATCGAATTGATCGAGCAAAAACACGGCCTCATTAGCTTCATCGTTCATCCCGACTATATCATGGCGGAGAACGCGCTTTCGGTTTACAAGACTTTGCTGGCTTACTTGTCGAATCTGCGGAACGAGGGAAGAGTCTGGATCGCTCTCCCCGGCGCTGTTAATCGATGGTGGCGAGAGCGGAGTGCCATGAAGCTGGTGTTGGAATCTGGCAGGTGGCGCATTGTCGGGCCGGGGCACGAGCGTGCCAGACTAGCTTTTGCAAGCACCGAAAACGGCGCCATCAGGTACACGGTGACCCAGGGTTGGGAGGCGACTGCCGAGCCTGCCTGGGACCCTGAAGCAGCGTCGGTGCGAACCTGAGACCACGTCGTTTTCGATCTTGGGGAGGTTCCGATACGTACTTGAAGGCAGGGTGATCGCGCGTGAATTGTTATAAATTGTCATTTTCAACCTGAATTATGCAAGAGAAACCCTCGCGCGACGGCTTTCGCTACGCTGCTGACCATGGTGTGGTCCTGCGATTCGATTGACCCTCGCCTGTATGGCCTTGTTGTTTTCAATAGGGTCTCTCACCGTCGCCCGGCCGCTGTTTGTCCATCATCCGTGGCTGGTGTATAAATTTCTATGCACGGCGGGAGTCCCGCTGATTCAGCACAGCGCCGGTTGTATCATCGAAGCGAAGGCGTCCCCTTGCTGGCCGATGAGACGGAGCCAGATTCTTACGGGAAGGGTCGAAGGGCGTGGAAGCTCCGATTCTATTAGGTTCCGGCGCCGTGCCTGCGGAGCCGTGTTTACGTGGCCTCTCTCCGCTATTCTGAGTTTTCTTCGTAACCATTTGGGTGGCCTCCATGGGGTTGGCTTGCGAACCCCCCTACTTCGCGAAGTTTCAGTTTCACCCAAATGATAACGGGGTCCCCAAAAATGGTTGGGTTTCAGCTCACTTCTGCAACTCGCCTGCCGAAGTGCATAGATCAGGTTCAAGACGTGTCTCTGGAAAATGGCGGCGGCCCGGCGCCGGTGCGAGACTTGAGCGCAGTATATCGTTTCAATCCCTTGTCCGACGACCGGTGGGATGGGTTCTTGCAGCGTCATCCGCATGCCTCTGTTTTTCACTCGCGAGCTTGGATTGAGGCGCTTCGCCGTACATACGGATATGACCCAGTCGCGTTTACCACCTGCCCCCCGGGCGAGAAATTGCGAAATGCTGTTTTGTTTTGCCGGATCGAGACTTGGCTGACGGGTCGGCGATTGGTTTCGCTGCCGTTCTCTGACCATTGTGACGTCTTAGTCGACACTGAGTCTGATTGGTATCGCATCCAAGCTGCTTTGGCGGAAGTGCTAAGGAAGGAGAGGTTGCGCTACATCGAGCTGCGTCCAATCCGACCTTTTGCTAACGTGAATAGGGAGCGTCAACCGCCGGTTGTAACGCACTGCTTGCATCTCCTGGATCTGAGGCCAAGCGTCGAATCGCTCTTTGACGGTCTTCACAAGGATTCTACGCAACGAAAGATCCTCCGCGCGGAACGGGAGGGTCTCACGTATCAAGAGGGAACGTCCAGCTTTCTTCTCGATGCTTTTATGCGGCTCTCGCTGCTCACGCGTCGGCGCCACGGGGTTCTTCCCCAGCCGACGAACTGGTTTCGCAACCTCATCGAGTGCTTTAGAGATGGGCTGAAGATTCGCGTAGCATACAGGGACCGGCAGCCTGTCGCGGCGATTCTTACGCTCCGGTTCAAAGACGTGATGGTTTACAAGTACGGGTGCTCGAACGCGCAGTTCCATAACCTCGGCGGAATTCATCAGCTGCTTTGGCGATCAATCCAGGAGGCAAAACAGGACGGGCTGCGTCTTTTTGACCTGGGCCGCTCCGACTGGGAAAACCCAGGACTCATTACCTTCAAGGATCGCTGGGGTGCGGAGCGTTTGGACCTAATTTATTCGAAAATCTCGCCCTCAACTGCCGCACAGCCGGCTGCTTCTCATACGCCTGAAGGATGGACGCAACAAATCGGAAGACGCATAGTTCCCTGCATGCCTGACGCTGTCCTCCGTGCGCTTGGCACGGCGATATACAGGCATTTCGGATAAGATTTGCACTGACCGCGCGTGACCATCGTCCGGCGCTTGGAAGTCAGAACCCGGAATCTGGCCAACCCCTCCGGCTTCTGATAACAAGTGCGTGTTGCTTCAAGCTTGCAAGCTCCCCTCGCAGCTTCGTCTTAACTGCCCGCTAATTGGTGTTCATGATGCAGGTGGTTATGCGCAAATTCCTTACTTCCTTGGCGCTTCTGGAGTTTGTTCCGGTGATACTCTGCGCACAGCAGCTGTCCTTGCCCGTGCAGTCCGCTGGCGCTGGAAGCAGCCTGCTAGCCCCAGTCGCATTTACACCGGGAGCAGGCGCTGTGAGCGGGTTGCAGTTTGACGTCCAGTACGACGGCTCCGCCATGAGCTTAGTCGCGATCCCGGGCGATGGCGTCAGGAGTTCCCAGAAGGAGATCTATTACAACGACCTGGCTCCCAATGCGAGACGCTTCATTGTGGTTGGACCGAACCAGAATCCGATTCCGGGAGGCGCTCTCCTCAATCTCTTCATCGATCTTAACCAGAGCGCCCCGAGCGCCCTATACGCTCTGACGTTCTCAAATATTTGGAGCACAGATCCGTCAGGCCAACCTGCCTTCGCCACCGGCGCTAACGGCTCCGTCACAGTGGGGGGGACAACCGGCTCGCGGCTTCAACCGGCGGGTGTCCTGAGCGGGGGAAGCTTGGCTTCCGGCCCCGTTGCTCCTGGAGAAATCGTCACGCTCATTGGAGCCGGGATCGGTCCGGCCGTTGCATTACAGCCTGCTTCGTCGCCGAGCAGCCTGTCGCTGGGTGGCACCAGCGTGTTGTTCGATGGAAACCCCGCACCGTTGCTCTATGCTGCTCCAAATCAGATTAACGCCATCATTCCGTATGGAGTTTCGGGACAAGACGTTACACAGATGTTGGTGATGAGTGCCGGCCAATTGATTGCGGGGTTCCCGCTGCCCATAGCGCGATCGGCACCGGCGATCTTCACGGTGGATGCGAGTGGCGTCGGCCCGGGAGCTATTCTGAACCAGGACTCGACCGTAAACTCTCCCTCGAATCCAGCCAACCGCGGTTCCGCGGTGTCTCTATTCGCAACGGGTGCAGGGCAGACCGACCCGCCGGGGTTGGATGGTCAGGTCGCCGGGGCGGTCTTATCGCACCCCAGCTTGCCTGTGTCGGTTCAGATTGGGAGTCTCAACGCTGCAGTTCTGTATGCAGGAGCGGCACCGGGATTGATCGCCGGCGTTCTTCAGGTGAATTGCACGATTCCTGGCGACGTGCAACCAGGCGCTTCGGTACCAGTCACGCTGACTGTTGGAACGGCCACGAGCCCTGCCGGTGTAACGCTGGCGATACGATGATCGACCGTGCTTCACTGCAGGCCGGGGGCGTTTCCTGGAACGCTTGCACTATCCTGGCGACCACGGCGCGGTAACCTGATTGTAGTGAGCGGATGATTTACGAGACACTTCAAAGGACGACGTCCCCGCGATTCGAAAGAGCCCGCCTGGAAGCTCGCCAGCCGGCAGCCCCCCACCTCCTATTTCTGTGTGCCTGCGTCGTCGTGCTCATGGTGTTTCGCGCCCCGCTGGAGACGCTGGTCCGTCTCGGCTTCCACGATGACCGCTATACTTCCACCCTCGCGGTTCCGTTTATCAGTTTCGCTCTCATATGGGTGAGGAGAAGAACCATCTTTGCCGACGCGCGCTATTCCCCCGGGGCTGGACTCGCGTTCGCGGTGGCTGGACTAACTTTGTTCGTGATCACTGCGTTTTCGTCTCATATCCGAGCAGAGTACGTTCTCTCGGTTAGGATCTTCGCTCTCCTCGTCGTCTGCGCAGGAGCATTTGTCTGCTGCTACGGGATGCAAACAGCCCGAGGCTGCGTGTTTCCACTCGTCTTTCTTGTCCTGGCGATTCCGCTCCCGGCGGGCGTTTTGGATCATCTTGTCGTCGTTTTGCAGAGGGGATCCGCTGAAGTGGCCTACCGGCTGTTCAAGCTCGTCGGAGTACCGGTTTTCCGGGAAGGCATGTTCCAATTCTCGCTGCCCGGGGTCACCATCGAGGTCGCCCAAGAGTGCAGCGGTATACGCTCAACTCAGTCGATGTTCATTGGCAGCATCGTGGCTGGCTACCTCGCGCTTCGATCCGGTTGGTCACGGGCTGTGTTCGCTCTGGTAACAATCCCAATCGTCATCTTCAAAAACGCCGTGCGTATTGTGACGCTCTCGTGGCTCGCCGTCTATGTGGATTCCGGGTTTCTGTACGGCCGGCTCCACCAATACGGCGGTCTGCCGTTTTCTCTTCTAGCTCTAGTTTTGCTCGCGCCAGTACTGTTCCTTCTGGTGAGAACTGAGCGGCGTGATGAAACAGGCGCGTGATCACAGGGGGGAGCCCCTCCACACGCTAGTGCCTTTGAGAATCGTCTGGCTGCTGTTCGGCTCCCTGGCGCTCTATGGGCAAGCGTTGCGAGTATCGTCCATTGCGGGTGCGCCAGGGCAGACGATCGCAGTGGAGATCTCCCTGGATGCGCCCCCGGGAAAAGCGCCGGCTACAATGAAGTGGGAAACCGTTTTTCCGGCTCAGCTCTTGCAAGTGGAAGGCGACGGGCCGAGTCCTGGCAGCGCGGCAACGGAGTCGGGCAAGTCGCTCACCTGTGCTACACCTAAAGCGTATTCGTATGTTTGCATTCTTGCGGGAGGCGCGAAACCGGTCGGAAATGGCCCCATTGCGACGTTCCGTTTCAGAATCCGGCCTGAGGGCCGCCTTGGAACTGCGACCGTCACAGTCGAACACGCAGAGGCGGCCTCCGTGGACGCAAAAACGAAGCTGACCCTGACAGACGCCGAGGGATCGATCACTATCCGGTAGTGTTTTTCGAGGAAGCGCGCGCACCAACGATCATGGAGAAGGGATGAGCGCTGTAGCTTGGTTCGAGTACCCGCTCTCTTGACTGCTGGTATTTACAGCAGTGGCCACGTAGTAGTAGGTCTGCCCGGCTACGACGCTGGTATCGACGTAGCTGGTCGTGGAGACTAGAGTCGAGGTCAATTTCGTACTGTATGGTCCACCCGACGTCGTCCCGCGATACACGTTGTAGCCAGCGATGTTGGATGAAGTACTCGCCACCCAGTTCAGTGTGGAACTGTGAGCGTTGTAGACCACACAGGCTTGCCCCAAAGACGCATTGACGACGCGCTGTATCGTGATGACGGTGCAAATGTCGAGCCCTTCAACATTCGCGGTACACTGCGTTGTGCCGAGGGCCATGTTGACGGCCAGAGTCACGTCCGCACTGTTGACGGTGCCGGACTTATCCAAATCGCAAGGGCTTGTCTGAGCCCACGCCCCGGTAGAGATCAGAAGCCCGGCTAACAAGGAAACCGGATTCCTCAAGCTACAACTAAAGTCACACCTCACGACGCTGCACCTCCTAATTTTCCAGATCGAGGGTTATATGCCAGCAATTCTTGGGCCGACATTTAGTACTCCCGACAGAAGAGTCCTTCATCCAGAGTCATCGACAACCACCCGGGCCTTCTTTAGGTACTAGGTACAACTTCGCCAGCGGCGGGTAATTCCTATATACCACTTAATCTTCTATGGCTTACGCCGTTTGCCGACGTTCCGACCGTGCGAAGGCCCCGAAGACGGAAGGCTGCCTCAGCAGTTTCACTGGCGTTGGAGGAGCGACCCACGCGGCACTCCGCGGAGGTGACTGCATATGGTCATTCCGACCCAAAGACCACCGCCGTCTATGACACAACAGAATCGCAAAACGGATAGAATGTTTTTTCCACAGAAGATCCACAGGTGTTAGCTGTATATCATTGATATGAAGATAGTTATTGTTGTGGAGAATCTGGAGTTGAGGCTGGACTTACCGGCTGAAACCGTGCAATGTTTCTAGGATGTTACGAAGGCCTCTAAAGTTAGGCCTTCGATAAAAAGCTTGCCATCAGAGTTGCTCACGCTCTGCTAGGCACACTCAATGCGATCCAATCTATTAAGCGTGTTCGCTCACGCTTCAGAACTGTGTAAGATTTACCTCGTCCCATGGGGCAGACTTACCGCTTCAGGGCAGTCTCGACGTGTGGGATTTGTGATCCTGTGGTCTTTCATATGCTTCTGACTAAAGTCGTGACCGGCGTTGCGCCGGATCGTCGCCGGCGTCCTCGCTTGAGACTGGCGTATCCTATTCGCTTGCATCAATCCGGAGAGGAAGTGCGCGTAGAGGCGAAAACCGAAGACCTCAGTTGTGAAGGTTTCTTCTGTATCTCGGACCGCGTGTTCTCGCCGCATGACAGGCTTGAGTGTGAGCTCATCATCCCCAGCGACAAACCGGGACAACTGGGTGAACAGAACATGGTGCTACGCTTTCGCGCCGAGGTTGTCCGCGTCGTGCCGCAGGGCGCTGGCGGAGCGTTCGGCGTGGCTTGCCAGTTCGCGGACTACACGATTGCCCAACAGATCGTTGCACGGAATCTGGTGGCAGAATGTTCGGCCTGATGCCGGGCGGACGCGTGCTTGGCCTGCAGTCTAATCACCGCCCTCAAGGTGTACGCATCGGCTCTGCGGTTTCACCTGCAGCTTTAATCGCTAATCTCACCTCGTTGCTCTCCACAACCGTGCCGTCCGGCAGGATCACTTCGATGTGCAACGGAACCGCGGGCCCTACCGGGACGTTTTGCGGAAGCTGAGCGTTAATCTGGAACACCCCCACGGTTCCGGGCGCTAGCCCAGCAAACTTTGGAGCGATTTCCACGTCCCCAACGAAGATGCGAATCTGGCTTTGTAGCTGGATTTGGCGGTTCAGTGGGGCCTGCGTCCCCGCGGGAACGCCCTCCACCACCTCACCCAGACCCCCAGAGTAGATCGTCACATACTCACCCGGCCGCGCCAGCCGGCTCAGTATGCCCTTCGTCTCCGGCATCGCGATCTGGTTGGTCGACGCAATCAAGATCACTCCTTGAGTCGCATCGTCCACGGTGAACACGCCGGGCGCTGCCGCCGCCATCGTGCTCGCGGCGGCTGGCATCCTGACGCCATTCTCGGCGACAAGTGTCACGTCCAGCGGTGAGCCAGGCGGAAGCTGGGGGCACTGGAAGTTCACTCGCGACGCGGAAGCGAACAGTAACGGCGCTGCTTCGCCGTTGACCTCTACCTGGACGTTCGCTAGGCTCGTTGACAGCGGATAGGATGTCGCCTTCTGCGGACCCTGCGACGTAAAGCCCTGGCCGCTGAGAGAAGCCAATCCTCCGGGGCTGCAAACGTCTCCGGCCAAGCCGCCTGCGGGATTGAACATCGTTACCGCCGAGCCTGGTGTTGAGATGGTGCTCTCCTGAGCTACGCCCAGCTTATGTGCTTCCGCGGTGGGCGTTGAATCGTTGGTCGTGACCGTCGTTCCGGAACCAGCAGCGGAACTGCCCAACGTCGGAGTCACCGCAGAAATCCCTCTCGGATGCTTGGAGGTAGACGTTGCTTTTGAAGGTGAAATGCTGAGGACGAAAGTCTTGAATGATACGCCGCCCAAAGTCGCGGCAAGTGTTGCCGTCTGCGCCGTCGAAACTGACGCCACGTTGGCCGTGAGGGCGCCGGTGGTTGCTCCCTCCGCGACGGTCACGCTTGCGGGAACGGTGACGCTGGCATTATTGCTGAACAGCGACACGCTTGCGCCCCCCGTAGGGGCCGCGGCGCTGAGAGTCACCGTGCATGCGGAGGAACTTGGTGCGACGAGACTGCCGGGGCTACAGCTCAGGCTGCTCACCATAAGCGATCCTGGAGGTGGAACACTCCGTACAGAAAAAATCCTGAGGACGAAGGTCTGAGATGAGCCGCCCAAAGTCGCGGTAAGGGTTGCCGTCTGCGCCGCCGAAACTGACGCCGCGTTAACTGTGAAGGCGCCGGTGGTTGCTCCAGCCGCTACAGTCACGCTCGCGGGAACGGTGACGTTGATATTGTTGCTGGACAGCGCCACGTTTGCGCCCCCGGCAGAAGCGGCGGCGCTGAGCGTCACCGTGCATGCGGAGGTTCCAGGTGCGACGAAGCTGGCGGGGTTACAGATCAGGCTGCTCACGGTCAGCGTTGGCAAAATCGTGAGGACGAAAGTTTGAGATGCGGCGCCCAAAGTCGCGGTGAGGGTCGCCGTCTGGGTCGCTGAAACTGATGCCGCGGTGGCTGTGAAGGCGCCGGTCGTCGCTCCCGCCGCTACCGTCACGCTTGCGGGAACTGTGACGTTGGCATTGTTGCTGGACAGCGCCACGCTTGCGCCCCCCGTTTGAGCTGCGGCGTTGAGCGTCACCGTGCATGCGGAGGAACCTGGTGCCACGAGGCTGGCGGGGTTACAGCTCAGGCTGCTCACGGTCAGCGTTGGTGAAATCGTCAGGGCGAAAGTCTTGGAGACGCCGCCCAAAGTCGCGGTGAGGGTTGCCGTCTGGGCCGTTGAAACTGACGCCACGGTGGCCGTGAAGGCTCCGGTGGTCGCTCCCGCCGCAACGGTCACGCTCGCGGGAACGGTGACGTTGGCATTGTTGCTGGACAGCGCTACGCTTGCGCCCCCCGTAGGAGCTGCGGCACTGAGCGTCGCCGTGCATGCGGAGGTTCCAGGTGCGACGAGGCTGGCGGGGTTACAGCTCAGGTTGCTCACGGTCAGCGTTGACGAAATTGTGAGGACGAAGGTCTGAGATAAGCCGTTCAAGCTCGCGGTAAGAGTTGCCGTCTGGGCCGTTGAAACTGAAGCCACGGTGACCGTGAAGGCGCCGGTGGTTGCTCCCGCCGCCACAGTCACACTCGCGGGAACGGTGACGTTGGCATTGTTGCTGGACAGCGCCACGTATGTGCCCACGGGAGGAGCGGCCGAGCTGAGCGTCACCGTGCATGCGGAGGTTCCGGGCGCGACAACGCTGGAGGGGTTACAGCTCAAGCTGCTCACGGTCAGCGTTGACGAAATTGTGAGGACGAAAGTCTGAGATATGCCGTTCAAGCTCCCGGTAAGGGTTGCCGACTGGGCTGTCGAAACTGAGGCTACGGTGGCCGTGAAGGCTCCGGTGGTTGCTCCCGCCGCTACAGTCACGCTCGCGGGAACGGTGACGTTGGTATTGTTGCTGGACAGCGCCACGCTTACGCCCCCGGCACCAGCGGCGGCGCTGAGAGTCACCGCGCATCCGAGGGAACCGGGTGTGAGGTTCGCGGGGACTGAGTAACATGTCAGGCCGCTTAAAGTCGGCCCTCCTGAAGATGTAATGCTGAGGACGAAAGTCTTGGATGCGCCGCCCAACGTCGCGGTAAGGGTCGCCGTCTGGGCCGTCGAAACTGTAGCCACGGTGGCTGTGAAGGCTCCGGTGGTTGCTCCCGCCGCGACGGTCACGCTCGCGGGAACGGTGACATTGGCATTGTTGCTGGACAGTGCTACGCTTGCGCCCCCGGCAGCAGCGGCGGCGCTGAGTGTCACCGTGCATGCGGAGGTTCCTGGTGCGACAACGCTGGACGGGTTACAGCTCAGGCTGCTAACGGTCAGCGTTGGCGAAATCGTGAGGACGAAGGTCTGAGATGCGCCTAAAGTCGCGGTAAGGGTTGCCGTCTGCGCCGTCGAAACTGAAGCCACGGTAGCCGTGAAGGAGCCGGTGGTCGCTCCCGCGGCTACGGTCACGCTCGCGGGAACGGTGACGTTGGCATTGTTGCTGGACAGCGCCACGCTTGCGCCCCCGGCAGGAGCTGCGGCGCTGAGTGTCACCGTGCATGCGGAGGTCCCAGGTGCCGCGACGCTGGCGGGGTTACAGCTCAGGCTGCTCACGGTCAGCGTTGGCGAAATGGTGAGGACGAAGGTCTGAGATGAGCCGCCCAAAGTCGCGGTAAGGGTTGCCGTCTGCCCCGTCGAAACTGAAGCCACGGTGGCCGTGAAGGCGCCGGTCGATGCTCCCGCCGCCACGGTCACGCTCGCGGGAACGGTGACATTGGCATTGTTGCTGGACAGTGCTACGCTTGCGCCCCCGGCAGCAGCGGCGGAGCTGAGCGTCACCGTGCATGCGGAGGTTCCTGGTGCCACCACGCTGGCCGGGTTACAGCTCAGGCTGCTCACGGTAAGCGTTGCCGAAATCGTCAGGACGAAGGTCTGAGATGAGCCTCCCAAAGTCGCGGTAAGGGTTGCCGTCTGCGCCGTCGAAACTGAAGCCACGATGGCTGTGAAGCCGCCGGTGGTTGCGCCCGCCGCTACGATCACGTTCGCCGGAACGGTGACGTTGGCATTGTTGCTGGATAGCGCCACGCTTACGCCCCCTGTAGAAGCGGCTGCGCTGAGTGTCACCGTGCATGCCGAGGTTCCTGGTGCGACAACGCTGGAGGGGGTACAGCTCAGGCTGCTCACGGTCAGCGTTGGCGAAATCGTCAGGACGAAAGTCTTGGAGACGCCGCCCAAAGTTGCTGTTAGGGTTGCCGTCTGGGCCGTCGAAACTGATGCCACGGTGGCCGTGAAGGCGCCGGTGGTTGCTCCCGCGGCTACGGTCACGCTCGCGGGAACGGTGACGTTGGCATTGTTACTGGACAGCGCCACGCTTGTGCCCCCTGTGGGAGCTGCAGCGCTTAGTGTCACTGTGCATGAGGCGGTTCCTGGTGCCACGACGCTGGCCGGGTTACAGCTCAGGCTACTCACGGTCAGCGTTGGCGAAATCGTCAGGACGAAAGTCTTGGATGAGCCGCCCAACGTCGCGGTAAGAGTTGCCGTCTGCGCCATTGAAACTGAGGCCACGGTGGCCGTGAAGGCGCCGGTGGTTGCTCCGGCCGCGACGGTCACGCTCGCAGGAACGGTGACGTTGGCATTGTTGCTGGACAGCGCCACGCTTGCGCCCCCTGTAGAAGCGGCTGCGCTGAGAGTGACCGTGCATGCGGAGGTTCCTGGCGCGACGACGCTGGAGGGGTTGCAGCTCAGGCTGCTCACGGTCAGGGTTGGTGAAATCGTCAGAACGAAGGTCTGAGATGAGCCTCCCAAGGTCGCGGTGAGGGTTGCCGTCTGGGCTGTTGAAACTGAAGCCACGGTGGCCGTGAAGGCGCCGCTCGTCGCTCCCGCCGCGACAGTCACGCTCGCGGGAACGGTGACATTGGCATTGTTGCTGGACAGCGCCACGCTTACGCCCCCAGCAGGAGCGGCGGCGCTGAGCGTCACCGTGCATGCGGAGGTTCCTGGTGCGACGACGCCGGCGGGGTTACAGCTCAGGCTGCTTGCCTGAACGATCGTGATCAATCCGCCAACGCCCGTGCCGGGAATCGACGTGCCGAGCGCGTTGACCGCCCCCACGCTCGCGACCGAAACTGATGCGGAGGTGTCATGCGTCCCTGCCGCAATGGTCAGGGTGACTGTAGCCAGAACTCCGCTGCTCATCGCGTTATCGTTCACTCCGAACACGGAGCACCGGATGCTGCCCAGGCTGCTTGAGCACGTTACACTCTTACCCGCCGCTGTGGCGACGACGCCGGGCGTCACGGTTACGCCGGAGACGTCGGACGCCAGATAGGCCATGGTCCACTGAAGGGCAGTGGGCTGCGCTCCTCCCGATACCGTCGAGGACAAGTTCAAGCTGATGCTTCCGCCTGCTGTGGTGCTCCCCGAGCCCAACGACAGAGCTACTTGCTGTGCCATCGCCACTCCGGAGACCGCAGCGAAGAGACTTGCACTAGCAAATAGATTTACGATTAAGTTGAAAGAAGATCTGGCCTTAAACATTCTGGCTCGGACCTCCTGGCTTGGCTGGTACGCTGGTTTGGCTGGTACGCGTAGCAAGCTCCACGGAGATCGCACGCTACTCTTGTAATTTCGGAAGCGTAGGGTTCTCACCAAAGCAGTTTTGGGGCCGAGTTTTAGTACTTCCGACATCAGAGTTCCTTCCACACCCCATCGGCAACGGTATTGGCCTCCTATAGGTACTAGGTGCAACGTCTTCAGGAGTAGGTTGAACACACATATCCTACTTAGCTCCTTTGACTTACACCACTCACCGAATCGCCGCCGCAACGCCGGCCTGACTCGCCATCGCCTGTCAGGAACCCGCAATCCCTCCTGCGGAACGCCGGAAATTCAATCCGGTTGCTTCTCTAATCCCTGAAACGTTCCCGCCCCTTTTGACCGGTCCCCGTTGTTTCTACCGGGTGTACTCTGGGGAAGGTGTCACTCGCCAGGGACGATCACGTGACGAAGAAGCAAAAACATTTTAGATGAAATATGTTTTCCACAGGAAATCCACAAGCCTTCGCTTTATGTCAGCGATATGAAGTTGAACTCGACTTGGGGCAGGTGAAAAGGAAGCGGCCTATGCAGGGATGCAAGTGCGCCGAGGGATAACTTGGCGGGCTCATCGAGACGACGCTCGGGAGCACGCAACGAACACGACCGCCAAGCTTAAAATCCTCGGCATTATCAGGCGCCGTTCGAGCGTTACTATAGCGGTCAACTGGCTACTCAGGGAGCGAAATACCCAACGATGTCGATAATCAGATCTGTCGGGTCGCCAGCGACGACGGTGATCGCCCCGCTGGTTCCGGCGGGCACGATGGCGGCGTTCGCGAGGGTGTAGCCGTCTGAGGAGTTCAACGTTGATACGCCCGGGTAAGGCTGTCCCGCGGGCCATGCCGACAAGAAGCCTAACGGTCCCTGCGGCGCCACCGTCACATTCAACGCGTACGCCTGCGCGCTCGCCGGGATGCCGCACGGGCTGGATTGAATTGGGAAATTTCGGTAGTTGTAGGCCGTCAGGCTCGGCGGCCCGAACGCACCCGTGAAGCTTTGGCTGCTTCGCGTATCGGCTACTCGGCAAGGCGTTACCGAATAAAATTGCAGTCCTCCTCCTCCGCCCGTCCCCGGCGGGGCGAACTTCCCGTTGATGTCGATAATCACGTCGGTCGAGTTGCCGGCCACCACTTCAATGTCGCCGCTGGTTCCCGCCGCCGCAATCGCCGCGTTCGCCAGCACGACGCCGTCGGGCGAGTTCAGCGTCGATACCCCCCGGTAGGATTGTCCCGCGGGCCAGATCGACAGGAAACCCAGCGGCGCTGGGGGAATTACCGTTATGTTCAAGGAATATGCTTGCTCCGAGCCAGACAGGCACGGGCTGGTCGCGAGCGGGAAGTCCCGCGTGACATACTCCGCCAGACTGGGCGGCCCGAAGACGCCCTTGAAGTTCTGGGTGGTGCGTGTGTCGGCGATGCGGCAGGGAGTAAGCGGGAAAAAGTCCAGCCCGGAGACGCCCGGCGGAGCGAAATACCCGTTGATGTCGACAATCAGATCGGTCGGATCTCCGGCAACTACGGTGATACTGCCGCCGGTCCCGGCCGGAACGATCGCCGCATTGGCAATCATGCTACCGTCGGTTGAATTCAGCGTCGAGACGCCCGGATAGGACTCGCCGGCCGCCCACGCCGAGAGAAAACCGAGCGGGCCGTCCGGAACCGCAGTGAGATTTAACGAATACGCCTGTGCGGTCGGGGGAATGGAACAGGCCGAGGAAAGAATAGGAAACGTGCGGTCCGCATAGGCGGCCAAGCTCGGCGGTCCGAACGCACCAGTGAAGCCTTGACCGGTTCGCGTGTCGACGACGCGGCAGGGCGCGAGCGGATAGAAACTCAAGCTGGTCACGGTCCGCGTTGATGAAATCGTCAGGACGAAGGTCTTGGATACGCCGCTCAAAGTCGCGGTGAGGGTTGCCGTCTGCGCCGTTGAAACTGAGGCCACGGTGGCCGTGAAGGCGCCAGTCGTCGCTCCCG
>Ga0182024_10008193_pt1 | contig 22177 bp, 17 predicted proteins | sample P32metaG_FD_120480 | JGI IMG/M metagenome (GOLD analysis project Ga0182024, IMG submission 120480) | Permafrost microbial communities from Stordalen Mire, Sweden - P3-2 metaG (Illumina Assembly) | ecosystem: Environmental > Terrestrial > Soil > Wetlands > Permafrost | place: Sweden: Stordalen...
GCCCCAGCTCGACCAGCCAATCCTGATCGGTCGAGAGCCGCACATGGCGTATGCCCAGCCGGCGCAGCTCCGCGGCGATCGTCTCACGACGTTCGCGCTCGAGCGCGGCGAAGCGCTCGCGCAGGCGCGCGCCCGAGCTGTTGACCTGGATCAGCTCGCCGGTCTCCGGGTCCACCAAAGCGAGCCTCCCGGCCGCGGGCAGCTCGCCCTCGCGCGGGTCGGCGACCTCGACCGCGATGGTCGCGTGCCGCAGCCGCAGCGCGCCGAGCGGGCGCTCCCATTCGTGTTGGTCGCGGAAGTCAGAGATCACGACGACCAGCCCCGGATGTGTGGCGAGTCTGTTGACGCGTCCGAGCGCCCCGGCGAGCTCGTGCGGCTCGACGACGGCCTCACCCCGATCAGGCGCGACGCCCTCCTCGAGCAGCCTGCGCAGCGCGATCATCCCGGGCTTTGAGCCGCGCGGCGGCAGGATCCGCCAGGCATCCGGGCCGACCCCGAAGGCGACCACGCCGACGCTGCCGGCGCGCCTCAGGCCGAGCCGCCCGAACACGAGCGCCACGCCCTCGGCGACGTCCGCCTTCAGCCGCCGTGCGGTGCCAAAGGCCATCGACGGCGAGAGGTCGAGCACGATCCACGTCGTCAGCGTCCGCTCGGGCACATGCAGGCGCATGTGCAGCGTGCCGGTGCGCGCGCTCGCGGCCGCGTCGATGTGGCGCACGTCATCACCGGTCTCGTAGGGCCGCAGCTGCGCGAGCTCGGTGCCGAAGCCGACGCCGACCGCGCGCCGGCCGCCGGGCAGCAGCTGTGCGACGAGCCTGTTGATCGCCGGCTCGAGCGCCTCGACGAGCCCGTTCGGCATCGGCCCCGGCCCCTGGCGGGCGTCCGGCGGGCGCAGCGCCGAGGCCACCGGTCGACGCGGCGGTGAGACCGGCTCGGGCATCAGCTCGTGGCGGCGCGGATCAGGTGGCTGCTGTCCGGAGCGGGTACGGCGTCAAGGATCCGCTCGAGCAGCTGGTCGACGGTCACACCGTCGCTGAGCGCGTCGTAGGAGAGCACGATCCGGTGGCGCAGCACGTCGGCGGCGAGGTCGTGCACATCCTGCGTGTCGACGTGCCCACGCCCGCGCAGCAGCGCGAGCGCGCGCGCGGCTCCGACCAGGCCGATCGGGCCGCGCGGGCTCGAGCCGAACTCGATCAGCGGCTCCAGCGCGCGGAGCCGATGCTGCCCCGGGTGGCGGGTCGCATCGGCCAGCGCGACCGCGTAGGCGATGATCTGGCGGTCGGCCACGACTGTCTCGACGGCCCGGCCGTGGCGCTCGAGCTCAGCCAGCGTCACGCACTCGCGCACATTCACCGGCGGCACCAGGCTGCGACCGACGACCGCCGCCTCCTCACTCGCGCTCGGATAGTCGACGAGGATCTTCATCAGGAAGCGGTCGACCTGCGCCTCGGGCAGCGGATAGGTGCCCTCGGACTCGATCGGGTTCTGCGTCGCCATGACGATGAACGGGAGCGGCACGCGATAGCTGGTGCCGCCGATCGTGACCTGCTCCTCCTGCATGACCTCGAGCAGCGCCGACTGGACCTTCGCCGGCGCGCGGTTGATCTCGTCGGCGAGTACGAAGTTGTGGAACACCGGGCCGAGCTCGGTGTCGAACGTGCCCGTATCGGGTCGCCACACGCGTGTGCCGACGAGGTCTGAGGGCACCAGGTCGGGGGTGAACTGGACGCGGCCGAAGCTGCCCCCCAACACTGCTGCAAGCGTCTTCAGCGTCAGCGTCTTGGCAAGGCCCGGGACGCCCTCCAGCAGCACATGGCCGCCGGCGAGCAGGCTGACGAGCAGCCGCTCGAGCATCGCGTCCTGACCGACGATCACGCGCTTGATCTCGCCGAGCGCCTCCTGCAGCGACTTGCGAGCCTCCTCGCGCGATTGCTGAATCGCCTCGATCTCGGTCATCTGTCCTCCGTCTGGTCGTTTGCCTTGGTCATGTGAGCCGCCCGAACCACAACAGCGAGACGGCCAGGCCGGCGCACAGCAGCACCAGCCCGGCGCCCGCGAAGACGGCCACGAGCCCGCGGCTGGCGCGCCGCTGCCCGAGCCGCTTGGCCAGGTGTGAGTAGATCGTCTCCGCGTCGGAGCCGTCGGCCGCCCTGAAGGCCTGCCCACCCGAGCTGGCGGCGATCGCCCGCAGCTCGGTCGGGTCGACCGGCACCGAACTCGTGACGTAGTGACCGCCGCGCTTGATGCTGATCCTCCCGGCGGGCGTGCCGATCGAGACCGTGTAGATCTTGACGTGGCGCTGGCGGGCAGCCCGCGCTACCGCGACCGGACTGACACCCACGTTCGATGCGCCGTCGGAGATCAGGATCACCGCCCCGGGCGGGCGCTTGCCATCGATCTTCGGCGCTTCCGCGATCGCGCTGAGCGCCGTCTCGATCGCCTCGCCCATCGCCGTGCCGCCGCCACCGACTTTGATCTCCGTGATCGCCTCGCGCGTCAGCCGGTGGTCGGTGGTCGGCGGCTGCAGCAGCACCGGGGTGCGCGCGAACTCGATCGAGCCGAGTGCGATCGACGGGGTCACGACGTTTACGAAGCTGAGGGCGGCCCGCTTGGCCGCCCTCAGTCGTGAGGGCTTCACGTCGGTCGCCTGCATCGAGTCGCTGACGTCGTTGGCGAACATCACGGTCGCACCCTTGACCGGCACGGTCACGGTGTGCCGCGGCCGCGCCGCGGCGACGATCAGCGCGGTCAGCGCGAGCGCGAACAGCGCGTATGGCACGTGCCGGCGCCAGCCGGGCCGGTGTGGCGCGACCGACGGTGTCAGCGGCTCGGTAGCGAACGCCAGTGCGGCGCGCCCGCGACGGTCCTGCTCACCCAGATACCAGGCGCCGAGCAGCGGCAGCACGAGCAGCGCGAGCAGGACGAGCGGCGCGGCGAAGCTCACGGCGTGATCGTCGGCCGTTTCCTCATGGTGAGCACCAGCGTGATCTGCGTGGAGCCGCGCTCGATCTGGATGCTCAAGTCGCTGCCGAGCGGGAGCGTGGCGGTCGCGTTCCGGATCTGGCTCACCGAGCTGATCCCCCGGCCGTTGATCGCGTCGATCTGGTCGCCGGGCTCGAAGCCGGCGTTGTCACCGGGACTGCTGATCTGCACGTTGCTCACAACGGCCCCGGAGGAGCTTGAGACGATCTGCATCCCGAGCCAGTTGGCGGTCGGGAGGTTGACAGGCGGGCTGATCACCGGGGTGGTTTGGATCGCGGCGCCGCCGTTGGGGCCGGTGCCGGTCTGCGTCGTCGCCACCGTCGAGGTCCCGGTGTGGTGGGGCTTCTTGGACTGGCCACCGAGCGTTGCCGCCAGCACGACGGCGACGACGAGCACGAGCGCGAGGATCACGCCGGCATACCTGACCGGGGGCGGTCGGTCGACCGGATCCGCGAGCTCAGGCTCGGCGGCGGGCTCGGGTTCAGGCTCGGGCTCGGGCAGCACCTCGTAGCCGCGCCGCGCGGCGGCGCGCGCCGATTCGTCCTCCCAATCGCCCGACCAGAGATGCTTCGGTCCGCTCATATCCGGGACGAGACCTTAGAGCCGGATCGTGAGAGGTCCCTAAGAGGAGGCACTGTGCTCTATGTCTCCCCATCGTCGCCGGCGTAATCGCCGCCGTCAGTCGGCGTCAGCCCGCGGCGCTGAAGCCAGAGCTCGAACATCGGGTCCGTGATCCGCGGAACGCCGTCGATGTCGATCACATCAGCCTTGGCGACGAGGCTCTCGAGCGCAAAGCCGATGCTGGAGCGCAGGATCCCGACGGCTGCGGCCGTCTGGTCACTGTGCAGCGGCGTCGAGGTGGCAGCCAGGGCGCGTGCGACACGGCGCTCGTTGACTGTCAGCGCACGCCAGATCGCGCGCATCAGCGGCCCCGTGTCGCGCGCCGCCTGATCGAGCGCGGCGAGCCACGTGCTCTCATCGGCGGCCGTGCCACGGGCGGTCCGCTGCCACAGGTAGTGGGCGAGCATCATGCTGCGTTGCGGGTGACCGCGGGTGAACTCGAGCAGCGGCGTGAGCGCCGAGCCGGCCTCCCTGCCGGTGTTCGCGAAGCGCTGCGTGACGTAATCGGCGACCTCGGCGAGCGGCAGCGGCGCGAGCTCGCGCGGCACCGCCTGGTCCAGCATCGGGCGCTGCGGATCTGAGAACAGCTGCGCCATCATGCCCGGCGCCGATCCGGCGAACGCGTACGTCGCAGCCTCGCCGTGGTGCTGGATCACGCTGCGGATCTTGCCGTCGGCGCCCCGCACGGCGAGCACGTCCTGGATCTCATCGAACACGATCAGGCTCGGAATCCCGTCGCGCTCGAACAGCACAGCCGGTAACTCGAGGACGCGCAGCAGCACCGACTCGGCATCCACGTTCGGGTTGCGCTGAAGCGTCGCAGTGAAGCCTCCCCCACCCAGCCCGAGCCCGATGTTCCATGTCCGGAACAGGCTCTCGACGGTTCTGCGTAGCGGTCCCTTCAGCCGGTCGTAGCCCCGCTCGATCCGGACCACGATCTCCGCGATCGAGAGCACGTCCTGAAGGTCGACGAGCACCGTCGCCATGCCCTCCCGGTCCGCCGCCTCGAGCACCCGGCGCAACAGCGTCGTCTTGCCGTAGCGGCGCGGCCCGACCAGACGAAACGAGTGCCCACCGACCGCCAGCGCGAGCAGATCATCAGCCTCCACGTCGCGGTCGATCATCTCCTCCGGCGCGAGCGGGCCGGAGAAGCGGAAGGGGTTCACGTCGATCGGCATCAGGCGGGTAGGTTAGCTGATCTTGCATCGCTTAGCAATGCTGATTCGCATAGTTTTACAATGCAGATTCGCGTCGTTCCGCAATGCGTGCGCTCTCGCGCCGGCTGACGAATGCGGACGCTCGGCGCTTGGAGGCCGCGGGGATCGCCTTCGACAGCAGATTGCGGTGCGCGGCTACCCAGCGGTAGGCATGCTCGGTCAGCTGTGGCGCGGCGGCCAGCGCGCTCGCCGGCAGCGCACCGCCCGGCAGGAGCCGCAGCAGCGGCGGTAAGGCCGCGCCCGCCGAATACCGCTGCGCGACAGCGGCCGGTGCCTCTTCGGCTGATGACGAATCAGCCTCAGAGTCATCAGCCGCTGTCGCGGCATCGGCTTCTGTCTCTGCTGCGGCTTCGGGGCGCTCGCCGGTCGGGGCGATCAGATGCCAGGAGGCGAGCCGCTGCTCCGGGTTCAGCTCAGCGAGCAGCCCGGCGGCTCGCTCTGTCTGGAGTGCGACCGGCTGCAGGCGCTGTGCTCGGTCCCAGCTGAGGAGCCCGGCGAGCAGCCAGTTGCAGAGCCCGCAGTCAGCGTCGTAGAGCACCAGCCATCTCTCCATCACAGCGATCCTGCCAGAGGCGGCGCCCGGTTTACGACGCCCAATCGCCGACCGCGTGTTGACGTTGCGCGCAGGGCCGCAGATGATCGTCCGCATGGCCGTGAGCCTCGAGGTGATCCACGCCCGCGTCAGGCGCATCCCGCCCGGGTTCGTAACGACCTACGGCGACCTCTGCCCCGGCGCGCCACGCCAGGCGGGTCGAGCATTGTCCCACGGCCCAGGCGACATCCCATGGTGGCGAGTCGTCCACAGCGACGGTACGTGGGTCAACGGCGAGAAACAGCGCCGGCTTCTGGAGGAAGAGGACGTCCCGATCCGAGGTCGGCGCGTCGTGCTCAAGCAAGCGCGGATCGATCCCGAAGTCATCCATTAGCGTTCGTGGGCGCGACCCGGCCAGTGTTCAAGACCGTGATCGCCGGTGTCGTCGTGGGCGCGCACATCGCGTTGGACGCACGAAGGAAGCGTCACGTTTTTTCCACGCCGGGCAGTGGCGGCGCGCGTGCCAAGGCTGCCAACACCCGTGCTCTCGTAAGTCGGTCTCAGAAGCCGAGGGCTGGGCTGATTTGGATGCGGGCAGGAGGTTCTTCGCCACGAGGCCACGGGCGGTGGCAGTAGTGTGCTCGCGGGAGACAGGCATTGACCAACAATGGCGACACACCGAACGCCGCGGCGTTGTTCGAGGCCGCGAACAAGCTACGCGGCAGCGTCGAGTCCGCGGAGTACAAACACCTTGTCCTCGGCCTGCTGTTTTTGAAATACATCTCCGACTCGTTTGAGTTCCGTCGCGCCACGCTCGAAGCCGAGGCGTGTGACCCGACCAGCGATAACTACATCGCCGACCAACACCAGATCGCTGAGGTCTTGGAGGACCGTGACGAGTACGTGGGGCAGAACGTGTTCTGGGTTCCCGAGCGCGCGCGCTGGGCTCAGCTACTTGCTGCCGCCTCCCAGCCGGATGTCGGCAAACGGATCGACGACGCACTGGAACTGATCGAGGCCGAGAACCCACGATTGCGTGGCGTGTTGCCCCGGATCTACGGGCGCGCGCCGCTGTCCGCCGAGCTGATGGGATCGCTCGTCGAGACAATCGCGAAGATCGGATTCGGGACCGACGCCACCGTCGCGCGGGACATCCTCGGGCGCACGTACGAATACTTCATAAAGGAGTTCGCCCGCTCCGAGGGGCACCGCGGTGGCGAGTTCTTCACACCCGCGTCAATCGCGCGTCTGCTCGTCGAGATGCTCGAACCCTACGAGGGACGAGTGCTTGACCCGGCGTGTGGATCGTGCGGGCTGTTCGTGCAGTCAGCGCGGTTCGTGGAGGCGCACGGCGGTAACCCTGACGGAATCTCGATTTACGGTCAGGAGCGCAATCAGGCGACATGGCGGATCGGGCAAATGAACCTGGCGATCCACGGCCTGTCCGGTGAGGTGCGCTACACGCAGGGCGGCTCGCTGCTCGACGACGCGTTCCCGACTCTGAAAGCAGATTTCGTGATGGCGAACCCGCCGTTCAACCAGTCCGAGTGGTCAACACCCGCGATCCTCGACGACGCACGCTGGGCGCACGGCACGCCGCCAACCGGCAACGCCAACTACGCATGGATCCAGCACTTCCTGCATCACCTCGCACCTGATGGCCGCGCCGGGTTCGTGATGGCGAACGGCTCGTTGACCACCATGACCAGCGGCGAGGGTGCGATCCGCGAGAACCTGATCCGCGCCGACGTCGTGGACTGCATCGTCGCGCTACCGCCGCAACTGTTCTATACGACGGGCATCCCCGTGTGTCTGTGGCTCTTCGATCGCAACAAGGCCTCTACTGGCGAGCGTGACCGTCAGGGCGAGACGCTGTTCATCGACGCCCGTCACATGGGACAGAAGATCAGTCGCACCCAGATCGAGCTTGCCGACGTTGACATCGAGCGGATCGCTACCACCTACCACCGGTGGCGTGGAACCGCTGACGGTGCGTACGACGATGAATCAGGATTCGCCATGAGCGCGGCGCACGCCGACATTGAGGCCGCAGGCTTCACGCTTTCTCCAGGGCGGTACGTCGGAGCATCCGAATCAGAGGAGGACGAGATCGCGTTTGAGGAACGCATGGCCACGCTCGTCGATCAATTCACGGACGAAATGGCGGAGAACGAACGGCTTACGCACGAGGTCAGAAATGCGCTGGCGAGGATCGGCTATGCCAACACCCTTTGATCCGCAGACCTTCGCGACGCTCATCGGTCGAGGGGTGATGCAAATTGGCGATGGGCATCGAGCCAGGCTCGCTGAGTTGGGCGGCGACGGGCCGATCTTCCTCCGGGCGGGACTCATTTCAGACGACGGCATTCGCCTCCAGGGCGGGGATCGATTCCGTACGGATGTCGCGGTCCCTTCTGCGAAGTTTTCCGTGGGGCGGGACACGTTTGTAACAACCAAGGGCAATAGCGTCGGGCGAACAGGCTACATACCACTCGACTTGCCACCATGCGTGTACTCGCCGCACTTAAGCTATTGGCGGTCGCTCGACAAAGACACGCTGCACCCAGAGTTCTTGAGGTACTGGGCGAGAAGCCCGGCATTCGCGGCGCAGCTCCACGCGATGGCGCACGGCACGGACATGGCTCCGTATCTGAGCCTCATAGACCAGAAGCGACTTGTCATCGCTTTGCCGCCGATTCATGAACAGCGGGGCGTCGCTCACATCCTCGGTGCTCTCGACGACAAGATCGAGAGTAATAACCGTTTGGCTAGGGTTCTCGACGCGCTTGGTGAGGCGGTCTTTGAACGCTGGTTCGCAGACCAGGCTGATTCGATCACGGTGCCAGTCAGAGAACGAGTCAGGCTGGTGCTGGGTGGGACGCCCCCGCGTGCCAACGCGGCCTACTGGACTGGAGGTAGCGTGGCCTGGATTGCCTCCGGCGAGGCGAATAAGTTCAGGATCTTGGAACCGACGGCTTTCATCACGCCACAGGCGATGGCGCAGTCAGCCACCAAGATGATGCCGTCGGGAACAACGGTCGTAGCGATTACAGGGGCTACGTTAGGCAAGGTCAGCCGACTAGAGATTCCAGCTTGCGCCAACCAGTCAGTCGTTGGCCTCCTCGGAAACGGGGAGGTCCCAGACTCCTTCTTGTTCTACTGGCTGCGTACGGCCGTACCTGAACTCCTTAGGCGACAGACCGGTGCCGCACAGCAACATGTGAACAAAAACGACGTGGGATCTCTCTCGATTCCGCTGGCCACGCAGGACGAGGTCGCCCGTCTTTCACTAACGCTCGATCCGCTGCTCAAAAGTGTCGGCGGCTGTCTCCGTGAGGCGCGGACGCTTGCCGGCATCCGCCATAGCCTCTTACCCAAACTCGTCTCAGGCGATATCCGCGTCCCGGACACATCCGATCCGAACGAGGTCATCGGGCCGGTCACCGACATGTTTGCGGCGTCATGAGCCCGTTCGTGGCGAGCGAGGACACGCTCGCGGAGCAGCCGACGCTCGCGGCACTGTCGGCGGCCGGTTGGACGCACGTTCACGGCAGCACGCTGGCACCAGACGCGCCCGCCGCCGAGCGCGGGCTGTGGTCCGACGTAGTACTCGTAGATCGACTCCGCCCGGTTGTCGCGCGCATCAACCCGCACCTGCCCCCGGACGCTGTGCAGCGCGCGTGCGAGTTGGTGATGACGATCACGTCACCGGTGGTGATCGAGGACCACCGCAGCTTCCACGAGCTGTTGTTGTCCGGGGTACCGGTCACCTATCGCGACCACGATGGTGTCGAGCGGAATGATCACGCGAGCCTCGTCGATTTCGAGAACGTCGGCAACAACGAGTTCGTGGCTGTGAACCAGTTGACGATCATCGTCGGCTCGAAGAATCGCCGCCCAGACGTGCTGCTGTACGTCAACGGGCTACCGCTCGGGCAGATCGAGCTGAAGGCTCCGGGCGGGAAGGACATGGCGGCGGCGGCGGTCAACCAGGTGCGACATTACCGCGACACGATCCCGCAGCTCTACCGCTACGTCGAGATCATCGGCGTCTCGGACTATCTGCGGGCGCGTGTGGGGACGATCAGCACGCCAGCAGCGCACTTCAGCGAGTGGAAGACGATGGCGTCCGATAGCGCCGAGCGGGCGCGGCCACAGCTTGAGTTGATGGTCGCAGGGGTGTTCGTGCCAGCCCGGTTTTTGGATCTCGTGCGTGACTTCGTGTTCTTCGAGACGGACGGTGCGCGGACGTGGAAGGTCCTCGCCAAATACCACCAGGTCGATGCCGTTCACGCGGCGGTCGAGTCGGTCGCGCAGGCGATGGGTGGCAGCAAGCGCGGCGGGATCGTCTGGCACACGCAGGGCGCGGGCAAGAGCTACACGATGGTGTTCTTCGCCAACAAGCTACGCCGTGACGCGCGGTTCGCCAACCCCACGATCGTGGCTGTCACCGACCGCACGGACCTTGACAACCAGCTCGCGGAAACGTTCACCGCGACGAACCTCGCCACCGTCTGCCATCAGGCTGACGAGATCAGCGGCGGACCAAGCAGTTTGCACGAGCTGTTGAAGGTACCTGCGGGCGGGATCGTGTTCACCACGATCCAGAAGTTCGCTCCAGCCCGTGGTGAGCCGCAGATGCCGGTGCTGTCGGAGCGCGCGAACGTGGTCGTGATGGCCGATGAGGCGCATCGTTCGCAGTACGCGACGTTCGCGGAGAACCTCACAGAGGCGTTGCCGAACGCGGTCAGGATCGGGTTCACCGGCACACCTGTGGAGAAGGCCGACCGTTCAAGCCGCCTGGTGTTCGGCGAGTACATCAGCGTGTACAGGATGCGGCAGGCACAGGAGGACCATGCGACCGTTCCCATCTATTACGAGTCGCGTCAGATCCCGGTCGAGGTTGAAGATCCCGAGGAGCTGCGGCAGGTGCAGGCTGTGCTTGAAGATGAGGACGAGGTGGCGGCACGGAAGCTCGTTACGTCGTGGGCGAAGCTTGAGAAGGTCGTCGGCGCGCCTGACCGACTCGAGCGGCTCGCTGACGACATCGCCGAGCATTACCGCGCGCGGACCGATGCGCTGTTCGGGAAGGCGATGGTCGTCGGGTACTCGCGGCGTGTCGCCGCCGAACTGGCGGCACTGCTGCAAGAGCGGCTCGGCGCCGAGGCGGTGGACTGCGTGATCTCGGCACAGGCGACCGACCCGGAGGAGCTGTCGCGGTTTCGGCGCTCGAAGCCGGAACTCAAACAGGTCGCCAAGGATTTCAAGGACCCGGACCACCCGTTGGGGATGGTGGTGGTGAAGGACATGTGGCTGACGGGGTTCGACGCGCCGGTGCTGCACACGTTGTACGTGGACAAGCCGATGAAGGACCACGGGCTGTTGCAGGCCATCGCACGCGTCAATCGCGTGTTCCGCGACAAGCCCGGCGGGCTGATCGTGGATTACATCGGCATCGGCGAGGACCTGCGAGCGTCGCTACGCGCCTACGACGATGCTGACGTTGACGAGCCGGTGATCCCCGCAGCGCGCGCCGTCGCGGGCATGTGGGAGAAGTTCGAGGTCCTGTGCGCGATGCTTTACCCGATCGGCTTCACCGCCGGTGAGCTGTCGCGCACACCGAACCCGGAGCGGCTGTTCTTCGACGCTTACAACCTGCTGCTCGAATCAGAGCAGCAGTCACAAGACTTCCTCGATACTCATGCAGCTCTGGCTCGCTGGTACGCGCTTGCGCGCACGCAACCGGCGGCGATCGAGCTACGCGACGACATCGGGTTCTTCAACAAGCTCGCCGCCGAGATCCGCCAGATCACTACAGCCGATGCGCAGGCCAGCACTGTCGCCGAACAGGCGGTGCGCCAGTTCTTCAGCGAGGGGCTCGCCGCCGGAAGCGTACTCGACGTGTTCGCCATCGCGGACAAGGACAGGCCCGAGATCTCGGTGCTCTCCGACGAGTTCCTTGACTCGATCACCCAACGCACCGAACACCCGAATGTGCAGGTCCGCCTCCTCGAAAAGCTCCTGAACGACGAGATTCATGGACGGATGCGCTCCAGCCAGATGCAGGCGAAGTTGTTCAGCGAGCAGGTCACCGCCGTGCTGCAACGCTACGAGCTAAAGCAGCTCACGAGCGCCGAAGTCGTCGCACGGCTCGTCGAGATCGCCAAGGAGCTTCGTGACGCCCGCCACCGGCATGAGCAGCTCGGCCTCAGCCAGGAGGAGGCTGCGTTCTACGACGCACTCGCCGGTGGTGCTGACGACGTGTCCGCCGACCCGGCGCTCGGCGCAATCGCGCACGAACTCGTGGAAAGGATCCGCCGCGACCTCACCGTCGACTGGGCAGACCGCGAAGCTACCGAGGCGAAGATCCGCGCCAAGATCAAACGGCTACTCCGCAAACACGCCTACAAGCCGCGCGAGCGTGATCGGCACGGTGGTGGCGGGCGCGACCACGGCGGCGATCTCTACGGCATTGATCAGGTTGCGCAGCTCGTACTCGACCAAGCGAAGGCGCTGTATCGCTACTGGCCCGAGGTCGAAGTCGGCGACCGCCTGTTCCGCTGACCCACAGGGGCGCCCTCGCCGCCGCGGCACAGCGACGCGCTGCACCCCTCGTAACGACTGATCCGAGCCGTCCACGCGATGGACTTCAGCTAGAAAGCGCGGTACGCGAGTACAACCTCCTCCAGCTTCCGCTCGGTCGCATCCGCGCACTGCCCCAATACCGGGTGCACATGTCGCCGGAGCGATAGCGGCGCTGGGGAAGTATCCCTTGACAACACGTACGTGTTGAGGTAGTCTACGTGTTGTGAGTGCTAGAGAACGCAAGTCGGTAGAGCGCCAGTCGTCAAGCGATAGTCGCATGACGTACACGGAGTTTCTACGCCGCTTCCCGGACTCGGACGCTTGCTTGGAGCACCTGAAGGAGAAGTTCTACGCGGACGGCACGATGTGCCCGAATGCTGAATGCAAGAGCCGCCAGGGTACGAGCGGGACGAAGTTCCACCGCATCAACGGGCGCTCGGCGTACTCCTGCCAGTTCTGCGGGCATCACGTTTATCCGACAGCGGGCACCATCTTTCACAAGACCACTACGAGCTTGCAGCTTTGGTTCTGGGCGATCTACCTAATCTCGTCCAGCAAGTGCGGGATCAGCGCCAAGCAGCTCGGGCGCGAAATCGGCGTCACCTACAAGACCGCATGGCGCATGATGAACCGCATTCGCCTCTTGCTCGCAGAGGACGAGCCACTGTCCGGTGACGTGGAAGTCGATGAAACGTTCTTCGGTGGCAAGCCTCGCGCCGCCGATTCGCGCAAGTTCGCGCAGGCGAAGTATCCGCGTCAGGCCGCAAGCAACTGGGTCACGCAGAACAAAAAGATCGTGTTCGCGGCCACCGAGCGCGGCGGTCGCGTGCGTGCCGGTGTGGTGCCCGACCGCAGCAAGGCGACGTTGCACGGCAAGATCCGCGAGTTCGTGTTGCCGTCCTCGATGATCTTCACCGACGACTTCCGGCTATACATCGGCATCGGGCGCGAGTACAAGGGCCACCGTCGCGTCAACCACTCGCAGAAGATCTACGTGACCGCTGACGGCTCGACCACGAACACCATCGAGGGATTCTTCGCGCAGTTCAAGAACAGCGTGCGCGGAGCGCACCACAACATCAGCGCCAAGTACTTGCAGAACTACTTGGACGAGTACTGCTTCCGCTACAACCACCGGAAGGACGAGCGGGCTATTTTCTGGACGATCCTGGATCGGACTGAGAAGGATCAGCTAGCCGCCGCGTGACCTTGCCGAGCGCCCTGTCGAAGTCGCCGGCAGAGAAATCCGGGGCTTGCTTCTTCCGAATGTCCGCAGGTTCTTTGCGTGGCTTGCCGGTGGTGTTCTTCGGGATCGGTTTCTTCTTCTGTTTCTTTTGTTGCATGACGGTACGTGTCTTGACGATATTAAAATCCGACGCTAGGGTGTATACTCACAGATGGAGCTACTGGGGATTGAACCCAGCGGGATCGTGTCTAAAGTGGCCCCGCCACAACCAGTGGTAGCCCCGGTTTGTGAAGTACCTGGCTCGGTGGCCGCGCGGCTATAGCTCAATTGGGCAGCGCGGTCACCGGGGTTTAACGTCGCCAGTCGCCCCCAGGCGGCACTAAGGGACTGGTCGACTCAAGTCCTCCTCATGGATCAGCCTCAGTGTTAGGGGTAAGGCTGTCGGGGACTGGAAACCCGAGATCCCCTGCAAGCGCGTAGTCCGTAGTCGGAGTCGCACGTCGGTACTGGCCCTTCTTGATCGCCACGATGTACTTGTCATCTACGAGCTTCTTGAGTGCGCGGCTGACGCGATTGGGTTCGTTTGGATCGTTCCGATCAATGAGTCCACGAGTGGCAAGGGTGTCCACAAGCTCTGCCGTGCGCCAGACCCGCCGGGATTCTTCATCGAAAAGTGCGGCCAACATGGATGGATATTCGCTTAGGCTCTTGTAGGAGCGCTTGCCATCATGCGTTTCATCGGCGCGAGGATCGTCGCCGCGTTTGGCAGAAGGCTGCGTGCCCACCGGCTGGAAGGCCTTGATCGTCTCGGCAACGAAGGCCCATTTGCGACGTTCGGTGTCGACTGAGGTCATGAGTGCCGACAACTCATCAAGTCGTGCCTGCACAAATGCAGAGGGATCTGATGAGGCGAGCGCTCGGGCCAAGTCTCCGTTGGTCGCCTCTGGAATATCGGCAAGATATTGCATCTGGCAGATCTTAGCATCTGCCGTCCGGCAGATGCTAAGCAGATTGCGCAAATAGCGCTCTAAGGAGAAAGGAGTTGCGAATGGCGCCTCACTATCGCCTCACTCCGCTTGCGATGCCAAGATCAGAGGCCGTCGAGCGGATCGCTCTACTCCGACGGCGTGCTGAGCGTCTGCGCGCTGAACAGGTGAACGTGACCGCAACGGTTGCAGAGGAGCACGCGCAGCGGGATGACTTCGTCTGCCGATGGACCCTCGGTAAGCACCCGCAACTCGTAGAGGCCGGGGCTTATTCCCAAATCGGACGCGCCGCAGGCGACGCAAGGCGCAAGGGCAACGCCTTTGGCGGCGAGTTCCGCGTTGGTCGCGTTCGCATCATGCTGATGATCTTCCGCCATGCCCGGATCATCTAGTATCCCGTACGTGTTGTCAAGGGATACTTCCCCGGCGCTGTCGGTCTAAACGCGGAAAGCAATCGCGATCGGAGGCGGGAGAGCGCTACGGCATCGTTCCCGTCGCTCACTCAGGCGAGCCGTTCATCCAGCGCGAGCATTCATTGGCGGCGCCGCGCTGTTTAGGTCAGGGGTTCGCCACGCAGTTCTTTAACAGCGGCCATTAGGTCGTAGTCGAGGCGGCGATTGTCAGCGCCCCGGACGATCGTCCGAAGCAAGCTGTCTTCTTGACCAGCAACCCACGCGAGCACGTTGGTGGTCGCTCTCGCCTCCGGATCGCTTTGATGAGCTCGAGACAGACGAGTCGCATCGGCTCGTTCAAGTCCAGCGTGTGTGAGGCGTAAAGCTCCGAAGTCCGGGACACCGGCGTCGACGAGGTATGCCATCAGGTGCACTTGGCCTTCGTATACCTTGCCGCGGTGTGCGCATTCTTCAGACATGAATTGATCTACGGCGTACAGGGCCCAGGGAAGCATGTACTGAATGCGGGTGTACATCAGATTGATGAGTTCTTCGAGGCTTCCACTCCGCGTCCGTGTTCCGAAGCCAGCGAACGGAATGCCGCGGCACCATTCGACCACGAGATTGGCCATAAAGCCGCCGCCGAGACGACCGCCCTCGGGCTCCGCCATGCGGGCCATCACAGCCGAGAAGAAGTAGGAGAGGCTTCTTGGTCGTAAATGCCCGCCAGGAATCCCTTCAAGGATCTGGTCGAGCTGCCAGTCGGGGAGCTCACGAACGTATTGCTGTAGTCGCGACATCGTGTCCATCGACAGTCCTAGCTCTGCAAGCAACTGCTGGGATGGCGCACCTTCTTCGCCGAGGTACCGGTCCACGACGGCGGCCTGTTGTTCCATGAGATCGCTCGCGAACTTGATAGTGCCCGGGTCGGTGAGCTCTCGCGCGGCAAGGGTCCCAGCGAAAAGGCTTGTCGCTGAGGCTTCTAATCCTGACGCGCGCGCATGCGCGATGCCGACCCGCAACAGGTTGACGAATCCCTGTGTTGGCGCCGGGACTTCCGGAGGTAGCTCGACCTGACCAAGCTCGTCAAGTTCGATTTCATGGTCCTGTACCCGCTCGCGCAACGCCTTGATTCCGGATGCCAGGGCACTGCTTACTCGCGGAATTTTGGCTGGGTTTGACTCAAGATAAGGCTCGACGCTTGCCGGAATGTCGGTGACCTTGTCAAGATCCAAACTTGGGCCGTACAAGATGACCTGACCCTCGTAGTCATAACCGGCTCGTCCGGCACGCCCAGCAATGTTCCAAAAGGATCTCGGCGTCACCAACCTGTAGCTCCTACGTCCGGCGGCAGGTGCTCCCTGAACGGCAAGTGATTGGACGACTACCGAGCTGAACGGGAAATTGACTCCTTCGGCCAGGGTCGTCGTGGCAAAAACGTATTTCACCTTACGGGCAGTGATGGCAGCCTCTACTGCTTCACGTACCCGTGGTGGAAGTCCCGCATGGTGATACGCAACGCCAGCCTTCAGCATCGTGCGAAGAGGAACTGTCGGGTACATCTCGCGCTCGAGTCGCGAATCGAGACGTTCAATCGCGGGGTCCTTGAGATCCGCGGCAGGTAGTCTGCAGTCCGCGTCGCTTGGAAGCTGGCTCACGAACTGGCCAGCGAGCGATTCTGCGGTCCCTCGGCCGCGCGCAACGACGAGAACGGGACCAGAGGTGCCGAGGACTTGCACGAGTTGAGGAATGCCACGTTTTTGGGTGCGATCTGCGCCGTCGTCGATGACGCGTAGCTCGGTCCCATCGGTGTATTTGATCCAGCCCTCGACCCGTTTTGACGACGTCCGATGCTCGAAGACCCCTACACGCATAGCCGTAGCTCGAGAAGTGACTGTGAGTCCGCCAGGGTTGTTACCCAACCAGGCAGCCAGATCGTTCACATTTGGGGCAACGGCGGACATAAAGACGAATCGTGCGTGGGTGCCGGCCATCTGCTTTAGCCGCCAGAGGTACAACTCGAGCAGCACTCCGCGGGTTCCGCTTTCGATGTGGTGGGCTTCGTCGATAACGACAAGCGCTACGTCGTCGAGCGTGGTTGGATCGATCCTTAGTAGGAGGTCGGCCTTCTCGGGTGTGAGTACGAGGACGTCCGCGTCACGAATCGCCTCATCCTCTTGTTCTTCGAGCGCCACCAGCTGAGGTGTCACAGATATGACATTGATTCCCAGCTCGCTCAGCGCTTTCGACAGGTCGACGGTAACTTGCCTGACGAGGGCGCGAGAGGGCACGATATACAGCACCTTCCGCCCCTTCCCAGCGCGCAACGAGGCGAGGATCAGCAGCCGGGCTAGGAACGTTTTGCCCGTGCCTGTCGGGGATGAGAAGCTCCATGCATCGAAGCTCTCGTCGAGGAGACCGCTCTGGAGTGCCTGAGTCTGACCTGACCAAAGTTCCGGTGGAAAGCCGCCGTGCACAAGGTCGACAAGAAGGTCGTCGGGAACGTGCGACCGTGTTGCATTTCCTGCGCGGATCAGAGTCGCGTTAGTAAATGCACCTACGTCTGAGGCATTTAGATCAAGTCCATAGTGCAGCGCTATCAGTTTTAAGGCTTCAGGCGCTTGCTGCCCGATCACGTCATCCTGCCCGTGCTGAAACCGGGCTAGGTTCCATGCGTCCTGACCCAAGGCGGAGAGGAGCGGGTGCGACTCTGAGGTGCCGTTGTGAGATGCCTCTGCCTCGGGCGCGTCGTCCAGAGAGCCGAATAGGCTAGTCCGCTGGAAATACTCGGCGAGGACTCGGGGCCCTTCAAGGCCTCCAACGACAGCAGAAGCCATCATAGGTTTGCCCGCGAGCTCATAGAGCAGACCGGCTCTGAGGCGCAATCGCGCCAGCGCCTCGTTGGATTCGGCGCGATCCGCCAGCACCAGCGCCGCATTTCCGGCCATCAGGGCGAGCCGGCTGACGCTGTACTCGCGGACCTCTTGCGCGTAGGAGAGCATTAGCTCAACAAACCCGTGGAGCCGATCTGCCTCAATGTCCGACAGCTCCGCCGTAAGGCCAAGGCGTCGGCTTGCCAACAACGCACACACCTTCTGATAGTCAGCCGCAAGCTGTGGGTCTTCTTCGAGTTCGCTAAAGAGCTCAGTTCTCAAGGACAGCTCTCCGGACGTCGTCTAGCCGCTCAAACGTCGCGTCGATCACCTGCGCAAACTCAACGACGCACAGGAGGTCGACACCGAACAGCTTCTCGTTCTTCCTCGTCGCGAGCACTGCGGCTTCGTCTTCATTGAAGGTCGCTAGATCAATCGAGCAGATCCCGGCGTAGCGCACGGGCGGACCTCCGTACATGTTGAGTGCATCGGCTACGCGGTCGCGATCAGCTTCGTCCACATCAGAAAGGCGGTCGCGCGCCGCTGTCAGGTCGTAGCGGAGGTCTTCTTTCGCGTACTTGTTGAACGAGTCGAAGAGGTCGGCATAAATGCTCTTGTGATGGTTCGCGGGTCGGCCATCGCTCTGGGGGACCTTAAAGCTCGACTTCACCTCCAGCAACACCAGCTCAATAGGGTCGGTGGAGACGTCGTACATCACAACGTCCATCTTGTAAGCGTTGGAGTTCTCAGCGGTAAGAAGCCTGAGCTTGCTGTAAAGCAGCTTGAGTCCCATCGCCGCTACGGCAAACTCGGCAGCGAGAAGCTCTCCAAAGTGCGAGTCGCGAAAGTCGTCTTGCTTTGGAAGCCGCGCCAGCGTATCCGCGATAGCACTGAGGAAGTATCCGCTCTGCAGATCTTTGACGATGCTGGCTGGCGCACGGTAATACGTCGGGATTCGTTCCGACATCAAGCCCTCAAGCGTGCCCGCGTCGATGACTCTCACAAGCTCAGAGCGATGGACTGGCCTAACGGTGGTTTTGCCATCGAACTCCATCGCTACTCGCGAAACGCTGATGAACTGCTGCAAACTCACGGGGTAAGCCTACGTTGAGTTCAGGTCGGCGCCACTCGGTCGCACCCGTCTTCTGTCCCGACGAGGGCCGACAGCCCGCAGCGGCGGCGCACTGCTCACACAATCGCTGGTCGAGCTATCTCGCGTCCGGCCATTTCTGACGCCAAAAGGTACAAGAGCTGCTCGGGCTGAGAAGAAACGAACTCGTACACGAAAGCTCCATAGCTGCTCGTGAGTATCTGGTCGTAGAGATGGGGCCGGTAGCGAACGACCGAGCCGAGGTAATAGAAGATCGACCACAACGACGCGAACTGCGGGAGCCGTACGTCGCCAGCGGGCGAGAGATGGATGTAATAGCGGCGATAGGCCGTAGCGGGAGTCGATGTGACTATTCGCCACAGCGCCGGGCGGATCCCTTGAACCGTCTGTGCCACAACGTCGGTCGGCCGGCCGGTGTATGTGATCGGTTGAAGACCCTCGAAACAGACGAGACCCGGGTCGTAGCCTGTCGGTGCCCTCGCCTGGACAAACGACTGGGCGAGACCGCCTTCGGCCAAAAGTCGGGTGAACGTGATGCCGTATCGCGTGAGAGTGCCTCTATCGATAAACAGGCGAAGCCATAGCTGATTGCTCCCGTTCGTGACGAATTCGATGTCCTCAATCACGACAAAGCGGTCCTTCTGGCTCCCTTGCGACTCTCGCCAGATGCGGTGACCAACAACAACTTGTGGCAACAGTTCCACAAGGGGGTAGGTATCGCCATTCGCCGGGCGGGAGTAGCCCAGACGCTCGATCAGCTCAGGGAACACGTTGACAGTCGCCTCTCGGTCCTTCACAACCACCTGAGAATCAGCCAGCTCCGTTCCTCCCGGGGTCGTCTGCTCGCTCATCCCATGCATAGCCCGGTCTAGAGATCCCGAGTAGCCGCGAGCGCGAATAACCACCTTTGCCAGGTTTAGGAACGCGTAATACAAGAGCAAAGGGTTCGCAGATACGCCTCCTGTGGCGGCTCGATAGAAGTCCTCGGCCTGCTCGAGGAAAGCTAGCGCCTCGGGCTGATGCTGCTTCTCAACTCGGTTAGTTACCGCGCCGCGGAGAACGGACCAGACGTTCACGGCGAACACGGTGTCGTAGACCCCGAATCGCCGGTTGGTGCGTGAGACGGGAAAGAAGGAAAACGGAAGCGATCTCCCCAGACTCTCGAGCGGCTGCCCAACTCGTGCTGCGCGTGGGACTGGCACCAGGTATTTCTACCTGTTCCACGACCGTGTTGCCTGCTGCAGGCAGCCGTCGACTCGAGTGACGCGACCATACACGCAAGTGATAAGCAAAACTATGCGCAAATTCACCGCAATCTGTTACGCTGGCTCGCATCATGGAATCGCACCCGGACTCGGAGACCATTCACGGGAACATCGCCCGCGCAAAGGCGCGACGAGATAGCGCGCTTGTTGAACTCGAAGCCGCCACGCGAGAGCTTCAATGGTGGCGCGAAGGACTGTCCTTGTTCGACCCAGACGCCTCGGCGGCTGAACGCACGGAAGAACAGGATGCCGACGCGCAGATCCTCGAACTCATTCCCGAGGGCTTCGGAACACAGAACCCGACCACGCGACAACTAATCCTTTTCGCGATGCGGGCAGATCTTCAGGGCGAGTGGCCAATCGCCCGCATCTTCGACGTTCTCGTGATGCACGGCTGGCTTCGCTCTGAGGAGGAGGAGCACGTCAAGCGGATCACCGACATGACCGCTCTTATGGCACGTGACCAGCTACTCGTTCGGGTTGGCCGTGGCGTCTACAAGCTTCCTGAAGATCTCGCCTCCGCGCTCGCGCGGTACCTGCATCCGATAACGGACTACCGGATGGCCGCACGCCATGGACTCCCGATACCTCCGCGACCGCCGATACGTCCGCGCGCGACTGGCCGACGCGCCACCGCTTCCGACATCCGAACCTCTCAACCCGGGGAGTGAGTCGGAGCTCTCAGTGGGTCGGGGAGATTCGGACTTCCCCGACCCACGAGTTGCCTCTGCGTAACGGCAGTGATCGCCCTCATGCTGCCGATTGCTTTCACGGGTGCAAGCGACGCACCCACGCGATGGCGTTCGAAGTGTCGCCCGGCCTCTACATCCGGCCACTAACGCTATAGCGAACGTGCCTACTCAAAGACGCGCTCAGCGATGTCATGGATTGCTCGTCTTGGCCGCGCGATCCTCCATCCCCTCCACCAACAACGTCGCGACATCCACTACTCGCAGGTCCACCCGAGCCGTCTGCACGCCGTCGTCCAGCATCACCGTGCAGAACGGGCAGGCGACTGCGAGCGTGTCGGCACCGGTCTCGGCCGCCTCGCGCACGCGCTCGAGGTTGATCGGGCTGGCGTTCTCCTCCATCCACATGTGGGCGCCGCCGGCACCGCAGCAGAACGTCTCCTTGCCGGAGCGGGCCATCGGGAAGGCGGTGCCCAGCGAATCGACCAGCTCGCGCGGTGCCTCGAGCACGTCGTTGTGGCGGGCGAGGTAGCAGGAGTCGTGGTAGGTGATCTTGAGCGCGTCGTCGCGGGCGGCGGCGAGTCGCCCGTCGCGCACCAGTTGTGCCAGCAGCTCGGTGTGGTGGATAACCTCGTAGTTGCCGCCGAAGTCGGGGTACTCGTTGGCGAGCGTGTTGAAGCAGTGCGGGCAATTGGCGATGATCTTGTGGACCCCAGCCTCGTCGAGCGTGGCGATGTTGCCCTCCGCGAGCGCCTGGAACACATACTCGTTGCCCATCCGGCGCGCAGGATCGCCGGTACAGCTCTCGCGCGGGCCGAGGATCGCGAAGTCGACGCCTGCAGCCTGAAGCAGCTTCGCGGTCGCCTCGGCTGTCCGCTTCGCGCGCTCATCAAATGACGACGCACACCCCACCCAATACAGGTATTCGGGCGCCGGATCCCCGGGCTCGAGCACCCGCACACCCAATTCTGCCGCCCAGTCGGCGCGCTGCGCCTGCGGATGGCCCCACGGGTTCGAACTGCGCTCGATGTCGCGCAGCATCGGCTCGGCCTCGGCCGGGAAGCTCGACTCGACCATCACCAGGTGGCGGCGGAGGTCGACGATGTGGTCGATGTGCTCGATCGAGACTGGGCACGCCTGCACGCAGGCGCCGCAGGTGACGCAATCCCACACCGACTCGGCCGGAACCGCGCCGGGCACAAGCGGCGCGTCACGGTCGCCTGAGAACAGCTGATCGCGCAGTCCCATGATCACCAGCTTGGGTGAGAGCAGCTTGCCCGTCTGGTGAGCGGGACAGACGTCCTGGCAGCGGCCGCACTCCGTGCAGGAGAACGCGTCCATCACCTCTTTCCAGGTGAGGTCGGCGGCGGTGCCCGCACCGAAGCGCAGGTCCTCCTCGCTCTCCCCCTCCTCCGGCTCGAAGCGCAGCGGCTCGAGCCGCCCGCGCGCCCGCGTGCGTCCGAACCAGACGTTGATCGCGGCCGTGGCGATGTGCAGGTGCTTCGAATACGGCAGATAGGCGAGGAACGCGAGAATCGTCCCCACGTGGATCCAGACGAACACGCGCTCAAGCACGCGCGTCGCGCCGTCGCGGGCGAAGATGTGCGAGATCAGATGCGACACCGGCGACCACGACGCCGGCCACTCGTTGTAGCCGAGCGCGATCCGCGACGCGTGCCACAGCAGCAGCGAGATCACGATCGTCGCGATCAGCGCCAGGATCAGGTCGGCCTCCCCC
>Ga0182024_10008194_pt1 | contig 22177 bp, 18 predicted proteins | sample P32metaG_FD_120480 | JGI IMG/M metagenome (GOLD analysis project Ga0182024, IMG submission 120480) | Permafrost microbial communities from Stordalen Mire, Sweden - P3-2 metaG (Illumina Assembly) | ecosystem: Environmental > Terrestrial > Soil > Wetlands > Permafrost | place: Sweden: Stordalen...
CCGTTATTTACTCCCCCGGTGGGTGGAAGTTGACGGGCCTCTTGATCGCCTCGTCGACCTCTTCGGGCGTTATGAGGACGGTCGACCTCGTCCGCATCGAACCCGAAGCGCTCACGGCCAAACCGATGGCCGAGGCGGCGACCTGATCGGGAAGGTCGATAATGAGGATTGCATCCTCGTCACCGAACGTGAAGTAAAAGGCTTCGAGCTTTCCGCCTAGCGGCGCCAGCAGCTCTTCGACGGCTCTGCGGCGCGCGGTGCCGCCGCTTTTTAATAGGCCTCTTGCCCCTTCGGCCGTGTACGACGCGTGAATCAAATACTTCGGCACGGGATACCCTCCTAATGCTGGCGTTTCTGTGTGGGAAGACTGAGCCCATGAGAGTGCCGAGCGTCTCGGCCTGGCTCCCCCTGTTGCGCAACGCTTCAGGTTATGTAGACGACCTCCGCCATCATGCCGCCGACCATGTGGATTTCGTTGTGACAGTGCAGCAGCCAGCGCCCGGGCGATGAACTAGCGGTAAACTGCCACGTCGCAGTGCCGCCGTCTGCAGAAACGAGCGAGCCGTCTTTGGCGAGCGGGCGCAACAACGGCACCCCGTTGACTTCCGTCAGTGCAAAGATGTGGCCGTGCAGGTGCATTGGATGCTCCATGTCGCTGGTGTTGCGAAAACGCACCGTCACGAGTTCGCCGCGACGCACGCGCAGCTTTGGCGTGTTCGGCCAGACGTCGCCGGCGATCGTCCATCGCGGATTTTCCCAGCCCCCTCCGCCGAGCGCGAGATCGTACGTCGGCGGCGCGCCCATGGGCGACTTCGTTTGCGCCCCAACGCCGCCGGCTGCCTCGTAGCTAAAGACGCGCAAACCGCCGAGCGTCTGCGGCTCGCTGCGCGGTGGGGCATTCTCCATGCCTTCGGTGTACAGGAGAACGGCCTGCTGCGACTCGAGTGGATCGCCAGAAATGCCTTGCAGCAGGAACGCCCCCGGCTTGCGCACTTCGAAGTACGCGTCGTATCGCTCCCCGGCACCGATTCGCAGCACGTCAACGGTCGTTGGCTGCGCGAGAGGGTTGCCGTCGGCGTGCGTCACGACGAGCTCGTGTCCCGCAAGTCGCACGTAGCGAGTCTGCGTCGGGCTTGCGTTGAGCATGCGCAGACGAACGCGATCGCCGCTGCGGATGGCAAGCGCGTTGCCGTGCGGATAACTCGCGCCATTTATGCAATGGGCGACGTAGGCGACTTCATCGCCCATGCTACGATGCATCATTTGCATGCTATCGCCCGATACGATCGGATCGGTCATCGGCGCGTTGCTGACGCCGCGCTGCGCCGCGACCAGCGAGCTCCACTTCGGCACGTCGTGAAAGATGAGCGCAAACTCTCGGTCGGCCGGCTCGTCGTTCGGATCCTCGACGACGAACATCCCGAAGAGCCCTCGCGCGGACGCCAAGCTAAACGCGTGGTCGTGATACCATCGCGTGCCGGGCGGTCCCGGCACGAAATCGTACAGATACTCGCCGCCAAACGGCACCGCGGGTTGCGTGATCCCGGCGGCGCCATCCATCGCATTGGGCAGAAGCATCCCGTGCCAGTGGATGCTCGTCGGTACTCCGACGTTGCTTGTGTAGCGAACACGAATGCGTTGTCCGTGCGCGACGCGCAGGAGCGGTCCGGGAATCGTCCCGTTGTAGGCCAGCCCTGAAAAGTGCAAACCCGCCCGGGCTGAAAACTGAAGAGGTGCCGAGCGCAGGGTAACATCCACGACGTCGCTTGCTAGCGCGCGTCGCGTCACCCCGGGTACCGAAACTACCGCCAGCGTGCCGGCGGCCGCCCGGACAAAATCGTGACGCCTCATCGGTCGAACGCGTACCTCGGTGTTTCAGACCGGGCGAATGCCCGGCCGCTTTCGAGCGGGTGAATCACTCTACGCGCAGCGGGGCCTCTTCGACCGCTTCGTCGCCCGGGGTATTTCGCGCGATGATATAGAGCTCGTACGAATGCCGGCGCGAGAGCGGCGGCAGTTCGAGCACACGCATATGAAAATGGTAGATGCCGGGCGCCATCTGCGTGCTGTTGATCGAAAAGGCGGCCGTGCGGACTTCGACCGATGCAACGTTGCTGCTTCCCACAATTGTCCCGTCGAACCACGTACCGGGGCGAAGCGTCAGCGTGGAAAACCAAATGCGCACGATCCGGGGCGGGGCGTTCGGCGTTGCGACCGGAGCGGTCGGCAGCGCCTGCGGTGCCTTGCTGGCAACGACGAGATTTGGCGGAACGGTAACTGGTTTTGACGAACACGCATTCACACAACAAAGCGCCCCGACCACCAATCCGCAAAGAGCGCTACGAAAAGGGTTTCGAGGCGAGTCGAAGGATGACTCCCGATACATGAAGCTGATGGATTTGCTTTCCCCTCGAGCAGAAGCCGGGCCTTCCCTACCCCGCCTCGACGTCGTCGTCGAGGCGTTGGGTTCGCCCAGCCGGCTCGATTGGCTGGCGACCTTCGCGGGCCTGTGGATACTGACGGGCCTCTTCATCGATGCGCATCAGCATCTTTTTCTCGCGGTCGAATCGTTTCTCAATCCGTGGCATATGACGATGTACAGCGGCGCCGTCTTTGCAGCCGTGGTCTTAAGCGCGACCATTTGGAGTAACTATCGGCGCGCCGGTTCCTTTTGGAAGGCGATTCCCGCCGGCTATTCACAGAGCGTCGTCGGCGTCGCAGCGCTGTTGGTGGGAGGCGCACTCGACTTCGTCTGGCACTCGATCTTTGGGTTCGAGCACCAGCTCGATCTGCTGCTTAGCCCCCCGCATCTCTTTCTGCTCGCCGGCCTCTTCTTCTTAATTACCGGCCCCGTGCGCAGCGCGCTCGCGCGTCCGCAAGGCACGCGCCTGATCCAACAGCTTCCAATGCTGATTTCGCTCGGGCTCGCTTTTGAAATCATTCAGTTTGTCACGCAGTACGGCTTCTATCCCGAAGCGTTGATGCGCGATCATCCACTGCCGCAGGTCGCGTTCCAGCGCGAGCAGTTCGTCCTTTCGGTCTTCCTCTTCTACAGGCAGGCGCTCGAAATCGCGATCGTGATTTGGCAGAGCCTGCTGCTCGGGGCGGCGGTTCTTTACGTCTGCGCCGGCAGGCGGCCGGCCTTCGGCGCTCTCATCGTTCTGTGCGTGGTCGAAAAACTGTGGATCGGCGGCGAGCTCAGCAGCGATCTCAAAGAGCTTCTGCTCGTCGTGCTGGCCTCAATCGCTGCGGGGCTCGTCGGAGATTTTCTCGTTGCCAAGCTGCGCCCAACGGTCCGTAATCCCAACGCCTTTCGAGCGCTCGGCTTCGCGGTTCCGTCGGCGTATTTGGCGGCGTACTTTGCGCTCGCCGTTCCAATGTTCGGCGGAACGTGGTGGGACGCCAGCTTCGTCTTTGGGTCGATCGTTGAAGCAGGGATCGTCGGCCTTTGCATCAGCCAACTCTTTCTCGCAGGATCGCAAACCGCTACGAATACGGTATGAAGCTCCGGCTTCATACGAGCGCGTACGTGCTGGCACTCGCCACTACCGCACTCCATCTCGCCGTATGCCACCGCTTCGGGTATTATCGCGACGAGCTCTACTTCATCGATTGCGCGAAGCATTTGGCCTGGGGATACGTGGACCAGCCGCCGCTCGCGCCGTTCGTCACATGGCTGACGGCTCCGCTGGGATATCCGGTGTGGGGGCTGCGCTTTCTCCCCGCGATACTATCGGGTGTCGCCGTACTCTATGGTTGTGCGATTGCGCGCGAGCTGCGCGGGGGCGCGTTTGCGCAGGCGTTGACGGGGTTGACAATCGTCCTGGCCCCGGGGTTGATCGGCATTGCTTACGGCCTGTCCACGGAGCTTCTTTCGCCGGCGGCGTGGACGGTTTTGATCTATTTAACGATTCGGCTGGTCAAGACGGGAGACACTCGGCTTTACGTCCCGATCGCCCTGGTCGTGACGCTCGCGATGTATGCGAAATATTCGATCGCTGCGTGTGCCTTTGCTTTGGTGGTCGGATTGCTGTTGACCGGCCACGCCAATCTGCTGCGGTCGCGCTGGTTAGTGTTCGGCGTACTGTTGACCGCACTGCTCGTAATGCCCAACGCACTCTGGCAAGTCCGTCACGGCTTCCCAATGCTCGAAGTGCTGCACAACGATCAACTCAACCGCCACGCGCTTCGTAACGGCATGGCCGATGAATCGCCGAACCGGTGGATCAACGCGCTTTACATGTTCGCACTCCAGTTCATGTACCAAAATCCGCTCTTCGCACCAGTATGGGTTTGGGGACTGATCTGGCTGTGGCGTGAAAAGGCGTACCGGTATTTAACGGTCGCCTATCTCCTGCTGTTGGGACTGCTCGTTGCGAGCATTGGTCGCGGCTACTATATCCAAGGTTTCTATCCGGCGCTCTTCGCGGCGGGCGCCGTGGCAATCGAAGGCGCGTTACGCGCGAAAGCTTTGCGCTTAAAGATCGCGCTCCTCGCGGCGACCTTCGTCGCCGGCTTGCCGATGTTTCCGCTCTCGCTTCCCATCCTACCGCTTCCCGAGTACATGGCCTACGAGCGCGCAATCGGTTTGAGCCGTCCCGCGCCGCCGGACGGCAAGAGTCACTTGATCAACCCGATGTTCGCCGACCAGCTCGGCTGGAAGACGATGACGCAAACGGTGGCGGGCGCGTATTGGTCGCTGCCTGCATCGCAACGCACGGTCACGGCAGTCTTTGCCGACCGCTACGCCTATGCCGGCGCCCTCGATTACTACGGGCCGCGCTACGGCTTGCCGACGGTCATCAGCCCGAACAACTCCTACTACCTCTGGGGCACGCGCGGCTATAGCGGCCGTTCGGTCTTAGCCGTCGGCGCAACCGATTATTGGCTGCTGCTGCACTGGTTCGGCAACGTTCGCCAGATCGCAGTCTACCGCAACGATTACCGCTGGATGCTCGAGGGTCCCCTGCCGATTTATCTCTGCACGCGTCCTCGCGTTCCATTGGCCGCGATGTGGCCGGCGTTCAAGTATTACGGCCTCTAGCACCGCGGCGGGAAGGAAGGAATTCCTTCATTTATGGCGTGACGTAGGCGCCTATGGAAAACGTGCACGCAGAGCGCTCTGCCGGTTGGTCCGTCCTTTGTTACGTCGCCGTTCTGGTCATCGCTACAATCCTTAACAGCGGCATGCCGGGGATGGATCTGAAGCCTTCCGACGCCGCGCTGGCATTCGATCAACACCGGTTTGCGCTCCTATGGGGTGCGTGGCTCACCTTTCCCGCAGTGGCTTTCTTTCTCTGGTTTTTGGTCGGATTGCGCAGCTATTTGTTAGCCGCGCCGGGGCGTCAAGAAGGGCTCCCCACCTTTGCGTTGATCGCCGGCATCGTGATGGCGTCGAGCTCCTTGTGGGCGGCGTGCTTGGAGATTGCGACAGTCTATCTTCCACCCGATTCATTTACGGCCAACGGACTCGCCGGTATCTTCGTTGCCTTCGTCTTTGTGCAAGGTGGTCTCGGCTACGCTCCCGTCGCGATATTCCTGTTTGCCGCGGCGCATAGCATGCGACGTCACGATTCGGCGCCGCAGTGGCTCGCGACGCTGGGATATGTCGCGTCGTTCGGGGCGACACTCGCGACCTTCTCGATCTTTTTCTCGTACGGTGCGATGGCGCCCGGCGGCGCCGGCCCCGGTATCGTCGGCGCGCTGCCCGCGGCGGCCTGGCTGATTGCAACCGGCGTCGTGCTCATTCAAAACAAACGCGGCTCGGGAGCCGCGAGAACGTCGGCCGCATCGTAGTTCGCGTTATTGACCCGCCTAGACACTTCGCGCACGGTCATGAACGCCGGGTCGAGCGGGCGCAATACCGCGCCGGCCGCGTCAGGCGGTAGCGGTTCGGGGTCGAGCCAAAGCGCGACGCCGTCTCCCGAAAGGATGACGGGCATGCGATCGTGCACCGCCGCGACGAGCGAGTTCGGACGGCAAGTCACCACGTCGCACGCCGCCAGACCATTGCTCGGCTCCCAAAGACCGGCGAAGGCGAACGGCTCGCCCGAGCGCAGCGTATAGTAAAACGGTCGGCGGTCGCGCCATTCGTAGAAGCCATCGGCAAACTCGATGCAGCGTCGCGCGACGGCGCTGCGCCGCGCCGCAATCGATTCGGCGCGAATGTTGATGCGACCGCGAACACCCCAACGCATCACCTCAACGGTGTCGAGCCCGTCGTTGCGGACGCCAAGCACGTCCTGTGTCGGTGCGATGTTATAGCGCGGAAGCCGCGTCTCGCTGAACTCCGGGTAGCGAAACTGCGGAAACGCGGCGGGAAGCGCCTGCGGTTTGGTGAGGGTAAATCTGCCGCACATACTTACTTCCCTTTCGCCATATCCGAACGAGCCGCCGTTGTGGCATAATGGGGTCGTGCTTAAACATTTGCCGCCCTTTTTTATTGCCGCCGCCTTGGCGTGCGCTCCGGTCTGGGGATTGGCTGCGCAAGCGGGAGCGGGTCCGCGACCCTCCATTGCGGTCCTGGATTTCTCGATGCATGGCCTCAGTTCGGATCAGTACGGTTCCTTCGAGGCAGGCGTGGCGCTGAGCGACCTCCTCACCGACCGGATGGTCAATGACGGACGGTTCAACGTGGTCGACCGCTCGCACCTCAGCTCGACCCTGGGCGAGCAGCAGCTCGGTGCCAGCGGCGAAGTCGATCCCGAGACGGCCATTAGGACTGGGCGCCTCGTCGGCTCGCGGTACTTGATAACGGGGAATATCCTCCAGCTCGACCAGACCGGTGGAAGCGGAGCGAATGCGGGAAGTCTACTCCCCGGCGTCTTTGGAGCGGCTGCGGGGGGAGTCTCGACCCATCGCGTGACGATCAAAGTCGCGGTGCGCGTGATCGACGCGAAGACCGGCCAGATCGTTCAGAGCTTCTCCGACGAGGAGTCGCGCTCGGGCACATCGTGGAACGCCGGCGGGTTCTCGGGCTCCGTGGCGGGCTCCTATAGCAACGAGCAGTTCGTCAACAGCGACATGGGCCATCTCATTGACGACGAGGCTGCGAAGATCGCCTCCACAATCGATCCCAGTCGCTTCAACTCGGGCCCGGTGGCCGCGGCACTGCGCGGGCAGATCGCCGCCGTCGACGGAAGGAGCATCATCATCAACATCGGATCCAATGCCGGCGTACAGGTGGGGCAGACGTTCGATATCGTGAAGGTGAAGTCGCTCATCGATCCCACGACGCATGCGGCGCTGCACGTCGACGAAAATGTCGGCCGGCTGCAGATCGACACGGTAAGTCCGAGCGCATCGGTCGGGCACGTCGTATCTGGGACCGCCGCGGTACGACTGACGGTCACGTCGGAACCCTAGTGACCTGTAACGCGCTCGGTGGACCGTGCGATGACGCGCTCGACCTTCACGACGCGCGTCTTCGTCAACCGATCGTGGAGCAGAATCCGGCGCCAGAAGAAGCTCAGCGCCACGATAAGCCACCAAACCAAGAAGACGATAATGTAGCGCCAAATCGTACGCCCGACGCTCGGTTTGCGAAAGTCGGTCGTTACCACGCGCAAACCCGTAATCATCATTCCAAAGGTCTGCCCTGCGAAAATTACGAGCAGCGTTAGATAGACAGGGTACCAGAAGAAGAAGCCGAGATGGCGGATTGCCTGCCCCGCAAATGTAAATATCGCGTTGACGGAGCGGTTGAGGCTGTCTCCGCCGAGAACCGTTTCTGCCGGGTTTTCCCAACGCCATTTAGTACTCGGCGGGGGAGATGGAGATCCGCCCGTCCCGACGGCGTGCCTTTTACCTTGGATCGTAATGGCGCCCAGCCCCGGGGCCGAGGCGGTAACGTCGCCGGGGGTGACGGATATATTTGTCTCGGGCTGGCGCGCGGCTGGTGCGATACTGCCGCCAAATGACGTAACAATCGCGATAACCACGACCGCATCGATGCCGGCGGCAGCAAAGCGCCGCCACCAGCCGGCGCAATCTCGGGGAGCGACCGTCGCTTCGCCCGGAATCACGAGCGCCGGCGGCGCTTCGCCGCGCTCGCGAACGAACCAGGCCTGCGCGTCCAGATAGGACCGTGACGTGATGAACCGGCGCATCGAAGCGATTCGCTGCGTTGCGTAGGGCTCGCTGCTCAGCCACTCGCCCCAGCGCAGAACCGAGTCGCTCGCAATCTCCGCGCGCTGCTCGGCGAATGCCTGATAATCGACCTGCCGGCCGAATGCGTGAAACGTTGCGACGCCCAGCGCCCCAATCGCCGCATCGAGCGAGCCGCAACAGAGCAGCCCGACTTTGTCGCACGTGAGCGCACAGCGCCGAAGCCAACCGCCGAAAATCAGCGAGATCAACGGGTTTTCGTTCCCGTTGACGCTCAACAACGAGTGAAAGCGTGTGTGACCGGCCGCGATATGTCCGAGCTCTCGACCAATCACGAAGGCTAGCTCGTCGTCGGAGAAGAGCTCGATCCAATGGCTCGAGAGCACGAGCGCATAGGGTTGCCCCAGGCCAAGCGCAACGGCGGGAACGAAGTTGTCCTCGCGCACGAAGATCAGCGGCGTCGGAATCTCGAGCGCCGCAGCGGCATTTTGCACGATCGAGAAGACGCGCGGATATTGCGTCTCATGGATGCGTACGCTCGAACCGAGAAGCCGCCCGCGCGCGAGCGTCACGTAGAGCATCGCAATAACGATAAAGAGTGCGACTTGCGAGGCGCCGATCGACTCGTGAAGCACGTAGCCGATCAGCAGCGCTGCGGGGAAGGCGCCCAGTCCGGTCAGCCAGAAGGCGACCCGCTCGGACGGCTCTCGCAGAGAATGTGGTCCGGTAAACAGCGGCTGCACGTTCTAAGTGAGTCTGACGATGCGAACCGGCTTTCCTTTCACGAACCGCGGGCCATGAAGTAAAACATTCCGGCCGTCGCGCCGCCCATCAGCGCGAACGTTGCCCAACCCCACGCCCGGGCAAGTCCCGAACTCGCCCAATCGCCCATGATCTTTCGACTCGAAGCGAGCCAAACGATGACGGCTATGAGCGGCACCGCAGCGACGCCGTTGAGAACGGCCGACCAAAACAATGCCTTGATTGCGTCGACGCGCAGTAGATTCATTGCGATCCCGATCAGTATGCCCGCCGCCATGATGGAGTAGAAACGCGGAGCGCGATGCACCGGCTCGCTCAAACCCTCCCGGAAACGAAAGGTCTGCGCGGCGACGTAGGCCGACGACGTCGCGAGCACCGGCACCGCGAGAATTCCCGTTCCCACCATTCCCAGCGCAAAGAGCAGCTCGGCAAACGGACCGGCCAAGGGGCGCAACGCTTGCGCGGCCTGTTGGGCTGTGGCGATGTCGTGCCGTCCGGCCGCGCCGAGCGTCGACGCCGTCGTAACGATGATGAAGAATGCAACGAGGTTCGAAAAGATCATGCCGGCGTTGACGTCGGCATGCATATTTCGTACCGAACCGGAATCGGTGCCACGTCGCGCGGCAAGGGTCGCCTTGCCGGCCTCTTTGTCCTCTTCGACCATCAGCGACGACTGCCAGTAAAACAAATACGGCGTAATCGTCGTTCCGAGCACGCCCACCATCGTAGACAGCCAGAGCGAGTTGAAATGCATTTGCGGAACCGCGAACTGCTCCAACACGTGGAGCCACGGCGGATGCGTGATGAATGCCGTGATGACGTAAGCGAAGAGCGACAGGGTCAGCCATTTAAAAACTCGCGCGATCGTTGCGTACGGCATCCACGCCTGCCCGACGAGCATTGCGATACCGAAGAGAAAGACGAGCGCGTCGACGGGAATTGGAATGACGAGCCGCGTCGCGGCCGCCATGCCGCCGATATCCGCACCCAGATTAAACGTATTGGCGACGATGACGAGGGCCGCCAGCGGATATACCAGTGAAAGCGGCAGATGCTTGCGCATGAGCGCGGCGATTCCCTCACCGTTGACCATCGAAATGCGAGCGCACATCCCTTGAATGACGGCCATCATCGGCGTCGAGATCAGCGTCAGCCAGAGCATCGAATATCCGGTCGTCGCGCCGGCGACCGAATAGGTCGAGATTCCCGACGGATCGTCGTCCGCGGCGCCGGTAATGAGGCCGGGCCCCAGAATTGAGAAGAATTTACGGATCCTGCTGACCATTGAAGCGGCTTGTACCCCGTTTGCGGGGCGTCCGAATCGGAAGGAACGCTTACGCTTTAGGCAGGAGTCCCGAAATCTCGCTGCCGGAGATCGCGCAGCTAAAAACGCTCAGGTCTCCGTCGCGCAACGCGCGAGCCGTTTCGACCAAAGATGTCATGGCACTTCGATAGAATGCACCGCCGACGCTCACGCGTCGCACGCCGGCCGCACTCAGCTCGGCCAGCGGTACTGGTTTGCTCGGGCCGATGAGCACGTTGACGGGCTTGGGCGCCACAGCCGCAACGACGGCGCGGATCGCGTCCATGTCCGGTAAGCCCGGGGCATAGAGTACGTCGGCGCCCGCTTCGGCAAAGGCGACAAGGCGCCGAATGGTATCGTCTAAATCGGCTCGACCGTGCAGGTAGTTATCGGTGCGGCCGGTCAACAGGATGCGGCCCCTCGCAGCCTGCGCCGCGGCGCGAACGCGCGCAACGGCATCGTCGAAATCGTGAATCGGTAGCGCGGGGTCGGCCGTCGTGTCCTCGATGCCAAGACCGGCCAAACCCACCTCGATGCCGGCGCGAACCGTCGCGGCGCATTCCTGCGGATCCGCACCGAATCCATCTTCGAGATCGCCGTTGACCGGCAGACCGCTCGCGCGTCCCAAGAATGCGGCATGCGCGACGGCCTCGTCACGCGTTACGGCGCGAATCCCGTCTTGACGGCCGAGCGAAAAGGCAAAGCCCAGCGACGTGCTACCCAACGCCTCGAATCCCGCGCGCGCGAGTAAAACCGACGACGCGCCATCCCATGCATTGGGCATGATGAACGCCGTTTGGCGTTCGTGCAACGAACGAAAACGTTCGTACGCGAAGACGCGCGCACCCCTCATCGCCGCTTCTCCTATTCGGCCAGCATTTCGCTTGCGACGATGCTCACCGGAACCGTGCCGTGCGAGAGCAGATCGTCGTGGAAGGCTTGCAGATCGAACGCGCTGCCTTTCTTCGCCTTGTATTGTACGAGCAGCGCCTCGATCTGCGTCTTGCCGACGGCATAGTCGAACGCTTGCCCCGGACCAAGCGCAAAACGGCTCACTTCTCCTTGCGCCGTCGCGCGATCGACGTCGGCATTCGCTTCGAACCATGCAACCGCGCGCTCGAAGCTCCATTCTCCGGTTGCGAGTTTCGTATCGACGATAGCGCGAGCGCCGCGCAGCCGCTCGAACTGTGCGACGGCGTAGCGCCCGTCGAGATCGTTACCGTAAAGGCCGTCACGTTCGAGCAATGCTTCTTCATAAAACGCCCAGCCTTCCGCGAAGACGCCGTCGAAAGAGAAGCGGCGCACCGGATCGGGATTGTGTTTGGCGATCGAGAGCTGCAAGAAGTGCCCTGGGAAGCCTTCGTGTCCGCTGGTCATCAGGACGCGATCGCGATCGAAGTCTTCGAAGATCGCGCCGGCTGCCGCGGCCTTTGCCATCTGGGGATTGGGCGGCGGAACGAAATAGACGCCGTCGACCTGCTTTGAAAGAATCGGCGGCGGATTCATCGATGCGCCGGGGAGAATCGGCAGAAGAAACGCCGGTGTCTCCTCGATCTTCATCTGGCCAACATATGCAGGCACCGTCACGATGTGTTTGTCCGCAATGAAGGCGCGTAGGGTATCGAGTTGCGCTTGAAAGAACGCGAACTGCGCGTCTTTAGTAGCCGGGGTCATGCCGCCGCCGTTGGCCGCAGCCTGCGTTGGATCCGAGAGGTTGACGCCTTTGGCCTTAGCCTCGGCTTGAATTTCACGCTCTTGCGCGACGGCTGCGTCGAGCGTCTTGCGCCCGATGGATGCAATCTGATCGGCATCGTACGGCAAGAGCAGCTCGTCGCGGAGCATCGCGTTGTAGGCTGGCGCTCCCATCTCGTAGTTGATCGGCCAGCTCGCCGCGTTATCGCTCATCCATTTGGTCCACTCGGTCATCGCCGCAACTACTGCGTCGCGCGCCTTTTCAAAGCGCGCTTTTTGATTGGCCGGGAGCTGCGCGGCCATCGGCGTCAAAATGAAGTTGAAAAGGGCGGGCGCCATCGCCAACTCTTTAACGGCGACCTCGGCTTGCAGACGCCCCGGATGGGTAATCAGCGGGCGCTGCGCGGCCATCCACGCCGGGGCCTTTTCCAGCCGCGAGATCATGTGATCCCACCAAACCGCCGGGTCCTGTTCGTCCATGTGGAGGATCATCGTGAAGACCGCGCCGAGCACGGTCAGCGGCGGCCCGGACGGGTCCTTTCCGGCCTCCAGCTCGGCCAGCTGCCGGAGCTGCCCCGCGGCGAAGGCGCGCATCACGCGCACGTCGTTGCGATCCTGCAGCGTCGCGCCGGTCATGTCGATGGCGTCGAGCTTACCTTCGTATGTCGCGAGGAGCTGCTTCATGTGGGCGATGCCGGCCGGAGTCGGATCGCTCCAGTCGCTATCGTGGCTGTAGTCGCCGAGGAAGGTCGCGGCCTCGGGGTCCGCGGCCAAGAAATCGGCAATCGATTGGAGTTGAAGGGCCGAGATTTGGGCGCTCGGCGAGCTTTGAGCGGGGGCCGGCAACGGCGGGCAGACCAGAAATGCGGCCGCCAGGAGAGCGGCAAGAGCTCGGTGCTTCATGACGACTCCTACGAAAGTAGGGCGGGGATTGTTTCGCCCGCCTGCGCGCGGGGGTAGGTTCCATAGCATGCGCACAATTATTCTAACGGCCGTCCTTCTCGCTCAGCTTACCGTCAACGCCGCCGCGGCCGGCTGCGCCGGGGCCGACCCCGCGATCACCTCGGTCCGCGTGCAGAACGTCACCGGCAACGGCTCGGTCAACCATTACACGATGGTCGGCAGGGTCACCAATCTCGGAAATCAGAGGCAGGCATCAAACGTCTTGCAGTTCGTCGACATCTATCAAAACGGAACCCGGTTAGAGGATCGCGGCGTGCCACCGCTGGCGCCCGGTCAATCCTCTACGTTTTCGTACGTCTGGCAGCGCGCGTCGGATGCGGGCAAGAACACGACCACCTTCGACTTTAGAATCCGGATGACTTCGCCGTCGCCGCCCGGAAACCAGGACTGCAACCCCGGAAACGACACTTTCAGCCTAACTTTTTAGCACCACGGAGCTAACGGTGATCCGCTTCCCGGCGACGTAACCTCATGGGTTAATGCCAGGCACGCTCCGCATCGGGATCGACGTCGGCGGAACGTTCACCGATCTCGCCGCCGCCGAATCCTGGAGCGGACGAATCCTCACGCGCAAAGTCGCGAGCACTCCGCGCGAACCGCATCGCGCGGTCGTCGACGCAATTGCCGCAATTTTGACGGATTATGAAGAGCCGCCGCGGATCGAGCTGCTCGCGCATTCGACGACGATCGCAACAAACGCGCTGCTCGGCCAGATGAATCTCGAGCTTCCGCGTGTCGCACTCGTCACCACGCACGGCTTTCGCGACGTTATCGAGATCGGTCGTCAAAATCGAAGCGCCCTCTACAACCTGTTCGTCGAACGGCCGCGTCCGCTGGTTGCGCGCAACGACCGGTTGACCGTGCGAGAGCGCGTCGATTTTCGTGGGAACGTGCTCCAGGCGCTGGACGAGAGCGACGTCGAGCGCCTGTGCGAGGGGCTACGCGAACGCGGTGTGGCGGCGGCCGCGATCTGCCTGCTGCACTCGTATGCGAACGACGCGCACGAGCGGCGCATCGCGAAGGCCCTCTCTGCCGCCCTTCCGGGAATGCGCGTGACGATCTCGTCGCAGGTCGATCCGCAGTACCGTGAGTACGAGCGCTGCTCGACCACGGTCGTCAACGCGGTGCTCGCCCCAATCGTCGAAGGTTACCTCGAACGGCTAGGCGCAGCGATTCGGGCCGCCGGCATCGAGGCACCGCTCTACATTATGCGCAGTGACGGCGGCCTTGCGCAGGGGATTCTCTTGCGACCCGCGGCGTTGATCGAGAGCGGCCCCGCAAGCGGCGCAATGGCCGCGGCGGCACTCGGCCGCCGAATCGGCATTCCCCGTCTGCTCTCGTTCGATATGGGCGGAACGACCGCGAAAGCAGGCGCCATCGTGGATGGGGTCGCCCAAGTCGTTGGAGAGTTCGAAGCCGCCGGCGCCACGCACAGCGGCCGCGCAATCAAAGGCAGCGGCTATCCCGTTCGCTTTCCGTTCGTCGACCTGGCAGAAGTGAGCGCGGGAGGCGGCACCATCGCGTGGCTTGATGATGCCGGTTCGCTGCGCGTGGGCCCGCTCTCGGCGGGCGCGGACCCGGGACCGGCCTGTTATGGCCGCTCCGACCAAGCTACGGTTGCCGACGCGGATGTCGTGCTCGGCCGTTTGAATCAAGAAGCGTTGCTCGGCGGAGCATTTCCAATCGACGCAGCACGCGCCCGATCCGCCGTCGAACGCCTCGCCCCGGCCTTGACATTGAGCCTCGAGATGACGGCCGAGGGCATCGTCCGGCTAATCGATCACGCAATGGCGAAAGTATTGCGGATTGTCACGGTCGAGCGCGGCTTGGATCCGCGTGAGTTCGCGCTGGTCGCCTTCGGAGGCGCGGGGCCGTTGCATGCCTGCGCGGTGGCCGACGAGTTGGGGATTGCGCGCATCGTCGTCCCGCAGCATCCCGGGCTTTTCTCCGCGCGCGGTTTGCTCGAGGCAGACCTTCACACCAGCGACGTCCTTGCCGTGCTTCGGTCGACCGGCGAGGTGGATCGAGCTGCGCTGCAACGCTGGTTCGAGGAGAGGGAGGAACGCGCTCGGGCCTCGCTGATCGAACAAGGTGTGCAACGGCAAACGATTGCCTTTCGGCGACAATACGACGCCCGCTATCGCGGACAGAGTTTCGAGCTGACGATCGATCATGCCGACTCGTCCGAATCGATCGCGCAGCGTTTTCACGACGCGCACCGCGCTCGCTACGGTTACGACGTGCGCAGCGAGATCGTCGAACTGATAAACGCGCGCCTTACGGGCCTGGGTGCACTGCCTCCCAGTGTCACCCTCAGCCCTCCGAAGATAAACTCCGTCGAAGGACGACAAGAGGACACGCGCCGCGTCTGGGTCGACGGTTCTTTCATCGACGTTCCCGTTTTGCAACGTGCGGGGCTCAGAGAAGGCGAGCGTATCGAGGGGCCGGCGATCGTCGAAGAGTACGACTGCACGACGTACATCGCGCCGCAGTGGTCGTTGACGGCGGACGCCGACGTACTGGTCTTGGAGAAGATGGCGGAATGATCGATCCGATCGTCGCAGAGATCGTCAGCGCAGCGCTCGTATATGCGAGCGAAGAGATGGGCCTTGCGGTGCGCAATAGCGCCTACTCGCCGAACATCAAGGAACGGCTCGACCATTCCTGCGCGCTTTTCGACCGTGACGGCCGTTTGATCGCGCAAGCCGAGCACATTCCAGTGCACCTTGGCTCGCTGCCGTGGGGGCTCAAACGCATGCTCGAGATCATCGCGCGCGAACACGGCGGCGTTCGCGAGGGCGAGATGTGGGTTGCGAACGATCCCTACGTGACGGGCACTCATCTCAACGACGTCACGCTGTTGCGGCCGATCTTCGACGGAGGGCAACTGGCCGGCTTTGCCGCCAATAAGGCGCATCACGCAGACGTCGGCGGCGCGGCGCCGGGCTCGATGCCCGCCGATGCGGCCGACCTCTTTGCCGAAGGCGTGGTCGTTCCACCGATGCGTTTGATGCGCGAAGATCGTGTCGTTGCCGAGACGGTCGCCCTCTTTCGCGCGAATTCGAGAACGCCCGATGCTTGCAGCGGGGACCTTCGGGCGCAGATCGCCGGCAACTACACCGGGGAACGGCGCCTGCTCGAGCTTGTGAGCCGCTATAGCGCCCAAACGTTCGGCGAGGCAGTCGCGCGCGCGCTTGACGGTAGCGAGCGCGCGATGCGCGCCGCGCTTCGTAAGATCGGCGACGGCGTTTTCCACGCGACGGACTATCTGGAAGATCGCCGGGGCGAGCCGTGCATCGCAATCGCACTGCGGTTGGAGCTGCGCGACGGCTGCGCACTGCTCGATTACACCGGAACCTCCGCACAGTGCAGCTTTCCGCTCAACGCCGTGTTCGGCGTGACGCTTTCTGGCGTCCATTACGCGCTGCGTGCCGTCACCGACCCGACGATTCCTTTGAACGCGGGCTGCTTTCGTCCGGTCGAGGTGCGCGTGCCCGAAGGCACCTTGCTCAATCCGCGCCGTCCCGCGCCCGTCTCGGGCGGCAACGTCGAGACCAGCATGCGCAACGCCGAGGTCGTCCTGCAAGCGTTGGCATGCGCCGTTCCCGAGCGCGTGCCGGCTTGCAGCGGCGGCACGATGAGCAACGTGATGCTCGGCGGAACACGGCCCGACGGGCGAATCTGGACCTTCTACGAAACCAACGGCTGCGGCTCGGGCGGGCGTCCGAACGCCGATGGCATCGACGCCATCCAATGCCACATGACAAATACGCTCAACACGCCGATCGAAGCGGTCGAACGCGAGTTTCCGTTACGCATCACGCGCTACGAAATCGCGGAAGGCACCGGCGGTGCGGGCCGGCACCGCGGCGGCAACGGTCTGATCCGCGCGATCGAGCTCACGGAAGGCACCGCGCAAGCAACACTCCTCGCGGATCGCCATAAATTGCAGCCGCCGGGTGCGCACGGCGGAGAGCCGGGCGCTTGCGGACGGCACACCTTGAAGCGCGATGGAACCAAAACGCACATCGCTGCAAAGACGAGCCTGCCGCTCCAGCCCGGAGACATTCTGACGATTCAAACACCGGGCGGCGGCGGCTATGGTTCGATCGAGCCGAAACTCGAGCACGAGTGAGTAAGCGCCTGTAGCCGCAAGACGACCGAAGCTTCGCGCAAAATACAGCCCCGGCGCGGTGCACTTTTACTTGGCAAGACGTACCCCGCCATGAGAGAATGATGCACGGGGGAAACCGAATGCGCATCGCGAGCGGGCTCTCGGCCGTTGGACTGACGGCCGCCTTGGTGATGGCCGGGTGCACCGCGGACTCGATGGGCTCAGGCACCGGCGTACCACCACTTGGCGGCGTCTCGCCGGCCTCGGGTACCTCTGCATACATCCAGCACGTCGTCATCGTGGTTCAAGAGAACCGCAGCTTCGACGACTTCTTCGCGACCTTTCCGGGCGCCGACGGAGCGACGGAGGGGCTGATGAAAACGCCCAGCGGCGACAAGTACATCCAACTCGAGTCTGCTCCTCTCGACTCTTTGAGCTTGGGACACCAGCACAATGCGTTCGTGCATGAGTACGATAAAGGAAAGATGGACGGCTTCGATGACGTACAGCTCGCGCTCAAGAAAGGCACGAAAGTGCCCGCCGGCACGTACGCCTACCGTTACGTCGATCCAAGCGACATCCCGGAGTATTGGTCCATGGCGAACCAATACGTTCTAGGCGATCATATGTTCACTACCCAAAGCAGCGACAGCTTCACGGCCCATCAAGACATCATCGCTGGCGGGACGCCGGTGGGCTACGCTGGCGATAACGTTATCGATTTTCCGACGCCGGGCTCGTGGGGATGCGAGGCGTCGCCGCCGGGAACGGTAACGTCGCTGATCACTCCAAAGGGCAAAGAGCTCAGGGGCAAGGGGCCGTTTCCGTGCTTTACGTACTCGACGATACGCGATCTTCTCGATGCCAAAAAAGTGTCGTGGCTCTATTTTACGAGCCGGCAGAATGGCGGCACGTGGGATGCGTTCGAGGCAATCAATGCCGTGCGCAATGGCCCGGAATGGTCGACGAACATCATAGAGCCGGAAACGAAATTCTTCAACTACGTTTCCGGCGGCACGCTGCCCGCCGTATCTTGGGTGATACCTGATGGGATAAATTCCGATCATCCCGGGAATCACAGAGATACCGGGCCGTCCTGGGTGGCCAGCATCGTGAACGCGGTCGGAGAGAGTTCCTACTGGCCGAACACCGTGGTGATCGTCGTTTGGGACGACTGGGGCGGAGAATACGACAACGTGCCGCCTCCGCAGCTCGACGGCCAGGGACTTGGCATTCGCGTTCCGATGCTGCTCGTCTCCGCGTACGCGAAGGAAACCTCGTCGAGCCAACCGGGGTACGTCTCGCATACGCAATACGAGTTCGGCAGCATCCTCAAGCTCATCGAGGGCAACTGGGATCTGGGAACTCTCGGCAGGACGGATCAGCGCGCCAACAGCCTTCTCGACTGTTTCGATTTCACGCAGCCGCCGCGCTCCTTCACGCCGATTGCCACCAAATACTCAAAGGCGTACTTCTTGAAGCAGCCGCCGTCGGGCTTGCCGGTGGACGACTACTGAGTTCGGTTGACTGGCCGCTCCAAACCGAAGCGAGCCGCACAGAGCAGATCGACGACGCGGATTGCGCTGCGGCGGGGTGAGAAGCGCCGTCGCGAATCGGCGGCGATCAGACTCCCGTAGCGTTCGCGCACGCTGACGTCGCCGGCAAAACGCGTGACTGCGTCTGCGATTTTACCCTCTCGAGAACCGCGCTGAATCGTCAGCGCCACGTCAGGCGGAAACAAGCCGCGCAGTCCTCCCGTTTCCACCACAACTGCCGGCAACCCGGCTTGCGCGAGCAGCACGTTTCCGAAAGCGCTGTCGTCGCTCAGGTCTAAATGGAGGACGCACGCTAGCTCGGCGCTGCCGTCGCCAAGCAGCATCTGCGGCGTGATCCGCAGGGTCGGATAACGCCGCGAAAGCCACATAGAGGCGACGTCCTCGTCGCTGCCAACGATTCCTATCCTCGTGCACGACGGATCGCCGGAGCGGCGCAGCCCCAGCTTTGTGACGCGCTCGGCTGAGGCGCACGGCAACCACCTGGCGTAGACGGTCGCCTCGCCGTAAGTTTTCATCATCGCCATGGAATCGTCGGGGTGATATATCGAGACGGCGGGCTCGTTAAATTCACTCGAGAACCACGACAGCGTCGCTGCCTGCCGGAAACGACGGTCGAAGCGGTGCCACGGCGCAACGGTACCGCGAACGATCGGGTGGCCGAAGGAGCGCAGCGCGCCCTCGAGATCGCCGCGCGCCGCGGCAAGCAGCGGATTCTCGCTCGAGTCACTCTGCACGGCGATGGCGCCGACCGAGCCGCGCGCCGTCCGCGGCAGCGTCGCCATGAGTGCTGACCAGCGCTCGTAGAAGCGCCGCTCGTTCGTAGCTTCATGATCGAAGCGGCCAGCCGAGGCGGCCTCGTAATGCGCGAAGCGCGCGTTCGCAACGTAGGCGATCGTGCGTCCTTGCTCGCGCGCGCGCAAGCAGAGATCCACGTCCTCGAAGCCGTTCGCATACGACTCGTCGAATCCGCCGTTCTCAAGAAACCAACTCGTGCGCACCGCCATCGCCGCACCAGAGACTGCGAGGGCGTCTCGCGATTGAATTACCGCATCCCACATGCGGCCGAGATTTCGCCAGTAGTAGTGCCAGTGTGCGTTGGGCAGCACGACGAGCCCGGCCGCTTGCGTTGCACCGTCCTCAAAGAACAGCGCTCCGCCGACGATTACGACCTCTGGGCGATCGAACGTCCGCACCATGGGTGCGAAAGCGTCGCCGAGCGGATAAGCATCGTTGTTGAGAAAGAGCACGAGCGGCGCCTCGGCCATGCGCGCGCCTGCATTGCACGCTCCGGCAAAGTTACGGTTCGTCTCGTGGCGGAGATAGCGCACCCACGGGAATGCGGCAATCGCCCGGGGCGTTTCGTCGGTCGAAGCGTTGTCGACCACAATGGTTTCGAAAAGCACGGAACCGGATCGATGCAGCCGGTCCAGCTCGCTCAAGCACCGCGCGGTGAGCCACCAATTGTCGTAGACCGGAATAACGATGCTAAGCTGCGCCAACGCGAACTTGTTCCAGCAGTTCCTGCTTCGTTTCGGGGACCATCGTGCGCACGAAAAGGATCGTCACGATGCAGAGCGCCGCATAAGCGCCAAACGTCGCCGGGCTTCCTAGACGCTCGACCATCGTCAAAAAGGACTGCGAAACCGCAAAGTTTCCTACCCAGTTGGCCAGCGTCGAAACCGACATCCCGGTACCGCGCACCGGCAGCGGAAAGATCTCGGAGATCAACAGCCAGAGGATGGGTCCGAAGCTAAACGCAAAGCATCCCACGTAGACCATCATGCTGACGAGCGCGATCGTGCCCAGCGAACCGGAGAGGTGCGGCTGCGAGAACGCGTACGCCATGACGGTCAGCGCCACGAACATGCCGCTCAGTCCGGCATAGAGCAACGGCTTGCGTCCGATGCGATCGACAAAGAAGATCGCGACTAGCGTCATCCCGCAGTTTACGGCACCGACCAGCGACTGCGCCAAAATCGAGGCCGCGGCAGATCCGACGCCTGCCATCTCGAAGATGCGAGGTCCATAATAGATGACTGAGTTTATGCCGGTGATCTGCTGCAAAACCGCCAGCGCGACACCAAGGAAGAGCGCCGGCCGGATTGCCGGGCTCAGCAGTGCACGAAGACCGCCGCGTTTGACTTTCAGGCTCTCCAAAATGGAAGCTTCTTCGCGTTCGCTGGCGCTTTCGTCGTCGAAAATGCGTTGCAGTTCTTCACGAGCGAGAGGGTCGCGTCCAACCTTGAACAGATAGCGCGGGCTCTCCGGCATGCGAATCATTCCACCCATCAAGATCAATGACGGAATGACGGCCAAGCCTAACATCCAGCGCCACTGCCCGCCGCCCGCGAGCAGGTAATCGACGATGTATGCCGCGAGAATGCCGATCGTGATCGCGAATTGGTAGAGCGAAACCAACGCGCCACGCACCGGCGCGGGCGCGACCTCGGAGATGTAGAGGGGTGCCACGACGGAGCTCAAGCCGATCCCGAGACCGACGACGAAACGCCCACAGAGCAGTATCGCCTCGTTTCCCGCTAACGCCGAAAGCAGCGCGCCGAGCAAGAAGATAACGCCGGCTGCGAAAAGCGTTGGCCGCCGGCCGACGCGGTCGGCCACCGACCCTGAGACGGCCGAGCCGCCGATGCAGCCGATCAAGACGACGCTAATCGTAAAAGCCTGGAGCCGGTTGTCCAGCGCAAACTGCTTGCTAATGAAAAGGATCGCGCCGGAGATCACGCCGGTGTCGTAGCCGAAGAGCAGGCCCCCCAGCGCTGCGATCGACGCTACGAGCAAAACGTACGCTCTCATGCAGGCGCTTTTGCAAGCGGCGTGCGAACGCTCCTCCAATGGCGCTCGAGATCGAGATTCCGGCTGCGCTCGCATACGCCCGCACGCACGCGTTGCATGCGATCGTTATTGCGCTCGGCGACCAGATCGTCGCGCAGGAGTACGGCGACGGCTTTGACGCGGAAAAACCGCATTTGCTTTACAGCGGAGCGAAGAGCTTTTGGGGCCCCGCGGCGCTCTGCGCGCGCGAGGATGGATTGCTCGAACTCGACGAAACCGTCGCCGCGACATTTGCCACGTGGCGCGACGATCCATGGAAGCGCCGCGTCACCTTGCGCATGCTGCTCTCGCTCACGGCCGGCTTTGGTTTCGGCGGCTTAGGTGCGGCCGTTCCGGAGTACGAGCGCGCCCTAGCGACGCCGCTGAAAAACGAGCCGGGCTCGCGGTTCACGTACGGCGGCATTCCGTTTCAGGTCTTTGGCGCCGTGCTCGCGCGCAAGCTCGCCGATCGCAAGCTGACGCCACACGATTATCTGCGCCGGCGAATTCTCGATCCCGCAGGCGTCCGGGTGGCGAGTTGGCGCAACCTGAAGGACGGAACGCATCCGCTGCCAACCGGCGCATCACTCTGCGTCATGGACTGGCTTGCATATGGACGCTATGTCGCGCGCGAGGCCGACCGCCTCGGGCCTTGCTTCGAGGGCTCTCCGGCTAACGCACGCTACGGCCTGGGCTGGTGGCTGGGCGCTCGAAGTGCGCCGAAGGATCTCGTCTACGCGAGCGGCTCCGCAGGCCAAGCGCTCTACCTGGTCCCGTCACTCGATCTGACGGTCGTACATTTCGGCGCGAGCGCATCGTTCGGCCACGAAACGTTCTTGCGGCGGCTTTTCC
>Ga0182024_10008195_pt1 | contig 22176 bp, 14 predicted proteins | sample P32metaG_FD_120480 | JGI IMG/M metagenome (GOLD analysis project Ga0182024, IMG submission 120480) | Permafrost microbial communities from Stordalen Mire, Sweden - P3-2 metaG (Illumina Assembly) | ecosystem: Environmental > Terrestrial > Soil > Wetlands > Permafrost | place: Sweden: Stordalen...
TGATCGCTTCGCTGTTCGACCCGAATGGCGATAAGCAGCACCGGCTGGCGCAAGTCTGGGCGAAGACGCTGCTGTCAGTGAGTTTCGTTCGCGTGCGCAGCGAAGGCGTGGAGAAGCTCGACCCGAGAGGCAGTTACGTCTTTGTGGCGAACCATGGCAGCTTGATGGATATTCCAGCGGCGCTTGCGGTTCTTCCGCAGCAGTTCCGCTTCTTCGCGAAGAAGGGCTTGTATAAGATTCCGTTTCTGGGCTCGCATCTACACCGCGCCGGCCATTTGCCGGTGGACCACAGCAACCCGCGCAATTCGCTCAAGAGCATGACGGAGGGCGCGCGCGTGGTGGCGGCGCGCGGCATCTCGATGCTGCTCTTCCCGGAAGGCGGCCGTTCGGCGGAAGGGCTGGGAGCCTTCAAGGAGGGCGCGGCGTACATCGCGATCAAGGCGGGAGTGCCGATTGTTCCAGTGGCCATCGCCGGAATGCGGGAGTTGCTGCCGATAGGGTCGGCGCATTTGCGCAGCGGCAAGGTGACAGTGCGGGTGGGCGACCCGATTTCGACAAAGGGACTGACTATCGGCGACCGCGGAGAACTTACCTCGCGGCTGTATGACGCCGTAGCGGAGCTGCTGGCGAGATAGGCAGTTACATTGCCCTTGAAGAGATAGACATGTTACACGGCCCTTTTTATGTTGCGGCGAGCGCTACTTACAGTTTAGTTACTGCCGCTTTGCGCGCAAACGGCACAGCCTGATCCTTGGGGGGTTCGGATGAACGCACTGGGCTGCCGGGCATTCACGCTTCTCTAAAAAACATTCGCATTCCGATCATTTCTTCATGATAATGGAATCAATGCGCCGCCGCGGGTGCCTTGGTGAATTTCGAGCCGCCTTTCAGGCGGCTTGGACCGGCCAGGAGGCCGGTCCCACTTAGCGGTTTAGCGATTCGCCGGTTTGACTGGCGGCGGTCTTGGACAGCATCGGCACTATCGTATCCGGCTGAAGCGGCGGCTGGCGCGTGTGCCAATCGGTAGCTTGCTGATAGGCGTACGCCAGCGCGAGTACATTGGTCTCCGCTAAGTTCGGTCCACTGATCTGCAGACCGATCGGCAAGCCGGCTTTCGAAAAGCCGCAGGGAAGCGTGATGGTGGGCAATCCGTAATCGTCCAGAGAGCGCGTGTTTCCCGGTTTCGGATTGCGCGCCCGCGCGTTGGCCGATCGCCCCAGTTCTTCTTCGATGGTCCAGGGCAGCTCGCGGAGGGTGGGCGTAATCAGAAAGTCGACGCTTTGTTTCTTGAACACTTCGTCGTCAACGCTGCGCCTTACCAATCGCAGATTGCGCCATTCGCGGATGTAATCCACCGCGCGCGCGTTGCCGCCGCCGCCTCCGCCGCCTCCTGCTCCGCCCGTGGTTTCTCCGCCGACAAAGCCGCTGCCCAACGCCTCGCGATAGACGGTCCCCTCGCTGCCGGCGCCGGTATCGAGAATCGAGGGCATCTCCACTTCTTGCGACCCCTTGGTCAATTTGTTCAGCAGCGCAATGGCGTCTTCCATGGCGTGCGCCACTTCATCCTCCAAGCCGTCGTAGAACATCGGCGGAATGCCAATCCGGAACTGCGACACCGGCGCGCCGATTCCAGCGGAATAATCGGGCACGGGATAGTCGATGCTCTGCAGATCGAGGCGATCGTAACCGGCAATGACTTGTAACACCATCGCGGTATCTTCGACCGTTCGCGCGATCGGTCCACAGTGATCGAGCGACCAGGTCAACGGAACAATTCCGCGGATGCTGACTCGTCCATAAGTGGGCTTGAAACCCACCACGCCGCACATGGCGGAGGGCGTGCGGATGGAGCCCCCGGTATCGGTTCCCAGCGCGGCATAGCAATTGTCCATGGCAACCGCGGCCGCCGAGCCGCCGGATGAGCCGCCCGCGATCAGCTCCAGGTTCCACGGATTGCGCACCGGCCCGTAGTAACTCACCGCCGAAGTAGCTCCCGAGGCGAAGATGTGCATATTGCACTTACCGATCACGATGGCGCCCGCGGCCTTGAGCCGACGCGTCACTTCGGCGTCTTCGGCCGGGATGTTGCCCGCCAGAGTCTTGCTGCCCGCGGTGGTGCGCACGCCGGCCGTTTCGATATTGTCCTTCAGGCCGATGGGAATTCCGTGCAGCGGGCTGCGCAGGTGGCCGGCCGCCTGCTCCTTTTCGAGCGCTTTGGCCTGCGCCAGCGCGCTTTCGCGGATCACGGTGATCCAGGCGTCGATCTTCGGGTTATAAGTCTTGATGCGGTCGAGACAGGCTTCGGTGAGCTCCACCGGAGAGACTTTCTTCGACCGGATGCGCTCGCAGGCCTGCTTCAGCGTCAACGCCGGCAGGCCGCTCGAGTTATCCGCCAGCCCGAACCGCGAGGCTGCGGCGGCGCCGAAGCCCGCAGCGAGAAACGCGCGCCGGGATGAGGTTGGCATGAATTCTTTTACCGCGGTCCCCGGCGCGATGTCAAATCGGGATACCGGAGAGCACCCGCGCCGACTGACGTCGTCGTTCATAGAGCGAGGAAACTGAAAAGGGTGGATGCCGTGAGTTTAACGCGGAGGAACGGAGAGGCGGAGGAAGACGCGGAGTTCTCAGAGGGTGCGATGTTGGGCGTTCAGGTTTCCGTCGATCAACGGAATAGACAGCCGATATCGGACCACGGGAAGATTGAGGAAGCGGAGAGAACCAAAGCGCGAAAAACCATCGCGCGGAAGCGACGAGTTACGGTAAGTTTCCGGAGAGCTAGTTGATCGCTACCGGACGGCTTCCAGCGCCTCGGCGATTTCGAGCAGCTTCGTAACCGTATTCCAGTTTCTGCCCGTGCCCCAGGTCTTCAGCGCCTTCTCAATGCGCGGCCACGACATTTTGGGACGCGCCATGCCGTTGGGGAAATGGATGTAGACCTCGCGGCCGTCGATTCGCAACTCCTCGGGGAAGGTCTTTATCGCAAGAGCGTTACCGCGTGATTCGGCGTCCGGAGCGGCGGAAAGGAATGTGACCAGGAGCTTGCTGGGGTCGATATTCCGCCGGGTTGCGAACGGATTTTTCGCGATCGCCTCGCGCAGCTCGGAGGTGGTGCGGAGGACCGTGCCGGTTCGAAAGCCGGCGTCGCGCTGGATTTTATCTTCGATGCATTTGGCGAGTGCGGGGAGGTTGCGCTCTTTGGTTCTGAAAATTACGTTGCCGCTTTGCACGTAGGTTTGGACGTCCTGCAGGCCGAGGGATTCATAGAGAGTCCGAAGCGCTTCCATTTTGATCCGGTTGTGTGCGGCGAGGTTGACGCCGCGGAGCATGGAGATTACTACGGGCATGGGAAATTCAAGAATAGCGTGTTGTGGGCTAGCCAATCCTGGCCGCCGGTTTTGAGCCCAGCGCCGGCGCCCCGCAAACTCGGCGCCCCAAGCCCGGACGCACAGCTCCGAGTGCGGCGAAGAAGTCGCAGTCGCCCCAGATCCCGAAGGGCAGAGGGTGGAGGCTCCGCCACGGTCTCACCGGTGATTACTGCAATTCCATGAGCCAAATTGATTGCTTTAGCCAATCTGTAACACAAAAAATGATCTCTTGACATCGAATCGCTCAAGCAGTATTGTTGATTCTGTCATGCAGAGGTTAGCCCCGTATGCTGGTCTGCGGCACATAGTCGGTAGTATCGCGTGCCTACTGATTTGCAGTTGCTTCGCTCCGGTTTCGGCAATCGGCCAGCCCTCCCGCTTGGCAGTGGTCGGAGTAAAGCTCATCAAATCGGACCCGCGGCCAAGCGCACCGGCGTTCCGTGTTCAACTTCCCGCCGACTGCGCGGAGTGCTCTCTGGTGAGCGATACGGCTTACCACGGCGAGAATCCCCGCGAGATCTACTTTCATGTGAGCGTGCCAACGAACCGTGCAGTCATTCCCAACATCCGCGTCGATGTAGGGGGAACGGCGATCCGTGACGTGATCGTGGAGAAGAATCGCGTCCGGTTCACCGCAGCCGCCGGCGTTGTCACTTTCGATCTGCCGGTGGTGTTCCGGGCTCGATCTTCCACCGTCGAAGTTCAGACCAGCCTGGAGTGGCCCGGCATGGTTCTCCGCATCGAACACGCTTTTCCCGAGCGGCGAGCCGGAAAGTACGCAACTGGCGAATTCCCGGGGGTGCAGAGGGCGGCGGCCCTGAACCTGGAGTTTGGGCTGCGAGAGGCCATCCGCGAATTGAAACTGGATCGGGAAGTGGCCAGCCGCGGGTTGGGCAAAATCCACCTCATGGGGTTCGACACCAACGACCCTCTGGGCCATGAGGACTACCCGCCACACATCCATCTGATTCTGCGCTGGCCCAATTTTGCGGGCTCACAAGCGCCGCATTATTACATCAACGGCGAAGGCCGCCTGCTGCCGGACATCTCCGTGACTATCGATGGGATGCCGCACATCGCAGCCACGCATTTCGGCAGGGGAGTCTGGCTGCCCGCAATCGATTATCTGGGTGAAGCGCTCTATGAAACTCTGGTCGCGGATGACGGAGGGTTGACGCTACGCCGTCCTGGCGGCGCTGCCTGCACATTGAAGCCGAGCGACGCGGGAGATCGCGGATTTGCTTCAGGCGCAGTGGCCGACTGCGGCTCGAGCGCAGTGTATCGCGTTCAGGCAAGCGACGACACCGAGCTTGGTGAGATACATGTGCATGTAAACTCGCGGCCCGCCGAAGTTTATCGCTACGACGTGGATACGGCCACGCTAATGAGCGCGGAACCGGCCCTGTCTAAACCGGGCGCAGTTGGGAAGCCCTGACGCGCGAGCCCGCAGTTTGAAGCAAACGATCAAGGAAACGACAGGAGATGCAATGAGAACAGCGATTTACCGGGCACTGATTCCCGTGTTGCTATTGACGGGCGCCGCGTGGCCGCAGAACCGCAGCACCGCCGAGATTGTGGGAACGGTAACCGACCCCAGCGGGGCCGCTGTGCCGAACACCGCGGTCAAGATTACCAACACTAAGACTGGCACACTCTTACAAGTAATCACAAACAGAGCCGGCGCCTTCGACGTACCCTTACTCGATCCCGGATCTTACACGGTCGAATTTCAGGCGACGGGTTTTCAAGCGATCATTCGCACGGGAATCGACCTGCAACTGGATCAGACGGCGCGAGTGGATACGCAGTTGAAGGTCGGTTCGCCAACCGAAGCTGTTACTGTCTATTCGAGCACGATCCTCAATACGGACGACTCTCAACGAGGCACTAACTTTAATGCGGAGCTAGTCGATGAGCTTCCCACCGTGGGACGCGATCCATCCTATCTCGCGCTTCTGGCGCCGGGTACATCGAGCGCCCAGAGTAACGTATCCGGAGTAGATCCAGGGCGTCGAAGCGTGAATGGAAGCCGCGCCTTTAGCATATCCGCGACGGTTAACGGCGGCTCGGGGGTACTGCCAAACAGCGACAACTTTGTTACCCTGGTTCCCGCCTTGAGCGCGGTCCAGGAATTCAATGTGATCGAGAATAACTATAACGCCGAGTACGCCACCGGAACTTCCGTCTTAAATATAGTTACCCGGAACGGCTCCAATCAGCTCCATGGCTCGCTTTTTGAGTATTTTGAGAACAACGACCTGAATGCGAAAAACTTCTTTGCCAAAGGCCCGACGCCCCTGCGCTACAACCAGCCGGGGGCGACAGTGGGAGGGCCAATCCTTCGCAACAGGCTCTTCTTCTTCTTCAGCTATCAAAACACCATCAATCCTTCCACAACCGTCAGCACGGTCACTGTCCCTACGGCCGCTGTCCGGGCGGGCAATTTTACAGGGCTTCCCACCATTACCGATCCGCAGACTGGCCTTCCCTTTCCCAACAACACAATCCCCACCACGCGGCTCGACCCTGTCGCGCAGAAGGTCGCCCAGTATTGGCCGGCAACGGATCAGTCGGGCAATGTCAATAATTTCTATTTTGCCGGGCTTCAGAATCTTACAACTCCCATTTACGATGGCAGAGTGGACTACCATCTGAGCGATTCCAATACCATCACCGGAGCCGGTCACGTGTATCTGTTGACGAACGACCACACGGGCTCCATTCCCGGTCCCGCCTGTTTTAATAAAACGGAACGCTGCGGCGAACAGATCTCCCACAGTCAACAGTGGACGCTGTCGGACCGCTGGATTCTGACCCCCACTAAGATCAATGAATTTCGCGTCAATTTCGTCCGCCAGTACTTCAATCAGCTCACGCCTAATCAAGACCAGAATCTGCCCCAAACTCTTGGCCTGGCAAATGTACCGCCGAACTATCTGCCTTACTTCAGTATCAGCGGCTCCGTTCCAACCTCAATCGGGCCCGGCCAGCATTCCGGGGGCGCCCAGGACACGATGTCCTATGGAGACGCCCTCACCTGGATGCATGGCAGACATTCCGTGAAATTTGGTGGAGAGTTCGACAAGTTTCGCTATAACGTATTGCCGACATGGGACTCCGGATCGTTTACCTTCTCGGGACTCTTTACCGGCACTGGATTCGCGGATTTCCTGCTGGGGTTGCCTTTTTCTTATGCCTTGACGGCGCAACCCAATACCATCGGCGCCCGGCGCCTTGCGTACGCGACTTTTGCGCAGGACGATTTTCGCGTCTCGCATAACCTGACTCTCAATTTCGGCCTGCGCTATGAAGGCCAGGGAGGTTTCAGCGAGGCTGACAACCGGCTGTCGAATTTTAGCCCCACTCTTGTCAACCCGCTGACGAACACGCCTGGCGCGATTGTGTTTGCCTCGCCCGGAAACGACACTCTGCAGAACAATCACTTCGGTCTGTTTGCGCCGCGCGTCGGCTTGGCTTGGAGTCCCGGTTCCCGATGGGTGGTGCGCGGCGGATACGGAATTTTCTTTGTTCCCATCAGCGCCCAGCGTAACTATAACTCAGCACCTCCGGGCTACTCCATTTCAGAATCTCTTCAGGTGACTAACACAGCGGCTAAGACGCCGATTTTTCTTTTGTCTCAAGGGCCGCCGCTATACCAATACCCGCCGGCTTCCGCCAGAACCGCTGGAGTCCAAAATGGCCAGTCGGTCACTTACTTTCCGCTCAGCGCGGCGGAGGCCTATATGCAGCAGTGGCATATCAGCGTGCAGAAACAACTCTCGGCATTCACGCTAGTGGAAGCTTCCTATGTCGGCAGCAAGGGAACGCATCTGCTGTTTCCCAGGGATCTGAACCAGGTTCCGCAAACCAGCCTGGGGCCCGGAAACCTTCAACTGCTCCGGCCGTATCCGCAATTCCAGAGCATTACCGATGTTTTTGCCGACTCCAATTCGAATTACAACGCGCTACAGGTGCAGATCAACCAGCGTTTCTCCCACGGATTGACCTTCCTGGCGAACTACACCTATTCGAAGTCGCTGGATACTTGTTCGCTTGATTTCACTACCAGCGGAGGCTGCGAGTATCAAATCGCGGCCAGACCCGCAGCCACCTACGCGCCGTCGCAATTCGATCAGACTCAACGCCTGGTGATTGCGGGCGCTTATGAGCTTCCGTTTGGCGCCGGCCGTACTTACATGAACCACGGCGGAATCGCCAACGTAGTTATCGGTGGATGGAGGCTCTCGGAAAGCTTCACCGCCAATACCGGATTCCCGTTCACGGTATTTGCGAGCACGTCTAACCCGGCGCTTAGCGGCAATCTATTCGCGAATCTTATTGGAACGCCCGCAGTGTCTACTCCCACGCTGGCGCAGTGGTTTAACCCAGGCGCATTTGCCAACCCTGCTTTGTACACATTCGGGAACTCCGGCCGCGACTTACTGCGGGGCCCTGAGTTTTGGGATTTTGATTTCTCGCTCAACAAGAAGTTCGTAGTTCCCATTGGAACCGAAGGCCGCTACCATGTGGATTTTCGAGCGGACTTCTACAACGCCTTCAACCATACGAATTTCGCTCAACCGAACTCCACTCTTGGGTCGGCGGCAACCGGGACGATTACCGCTACGGCGTATTCGAATCCGAATAACAATCCGTCAAGGCAGATTCAGTTGGGGTTAGTATTGAATTTCTGACGTGGAGACTAGATACTGTGACCGCGTGGTTCGGCGCCACCGCAAAACCGCTTGCTAACGGGCCGCCCTCCGGGCCCGGCTCCGATCGGAGCCACGACCGTAAGGGAGTGGTTTCCAGCAAGAGCACAAAACCACCCGGCCACAGCGCTAGAGCGGGGTCAAGTGGCGGACGCGTTCACACGAGTGTGAACGCTGCACGTATGAGTACGTGCGCCACGAGCGCGGCATGAGCATTTTCCAACTCTGCGTGGCGGCGTTGCTGATATCGGCCCCGGCGTTGCGTGCGCAGGCTGTGCGGGAAATACTGCTGGTCCATTTCACGCACACGGATCTCGGTTTTACGGATCATCCCGTGGTAGCCGAGGAGCTCCAGCGGCGCTATCTCGATATCGCCGTCGATGCGTCGCTGGCCACGCGAGGGAATCCGCCCTCCTCGCGATTTCACTGGACGGTGGAATCGTCTTCCACCTTCTATGCATGGTGGAAGACGGCGCCGCTGCAGCGCCGCGAGAAGTTTCTCGATTGCATACGCGCCGGACAGATCGACGTGACCGCGATGCCTTTCAACACTACGCCGTTCTTGAACGCGCCCCAATGGGACTTAGTCACCCATTGGCTACCGGAGCCGCTTTGGACTATAGTGCATCCGAGCATCGCCATGCAGGACGACGTCAACGGGTTCCCACGCGCGGGCGCCAGGCTGCTGCTGCAGCGGGGAATCCGATCGCTCTGGACCGGCATCAACAGCGATAGCGGCGGGCCGCCTATGCCGGCGCCGTCCGCCTTCTGGTGGAAGATGCCGGACGGACAGCGGCTTTTCGTGTGGGTGGGGCTGCACTACGGCTCTGGCTACGATTTCTTCGAAGCGCAGTCCTGGCGCCTCGGACCGGTCCCTCGATCGGCTGACACGGCATACCGTCCGCCACGCCCCGGAGAGATTTTCGCCTCCGATGAGGAATCCGTGCGCCGCGCTCAACAGCGCTGCATGACACAACTCCACGCGCTTGGCGGGCGCGGGTATTCCTACCCGATTGTGATCCTCCCGGTCACCAATCAGTGGCGGCTCGATAACGATCCGCCATTTCCTCCACTGGCCGATTTTGTGGCCGAGTGGAACAAGTTAGGGCTGCAACCGGCGCTGCGCCTCACGACGGTATCTGATGCCCTGCAGCGGGTGCAGCGGGAAATCGGCGGCAAGATTCCCGAATACGCCGGAGAGTGGACGGACTGGTGGGCGAATGGCACGGCGTCGGCGCCCCGTGAGCTGGCGGCCTCGCGGCAAGCCAAGCGCAACCTTGCCGCCGCTGCTTCGCCGGTGTGGGGCGCCGTGGACCGGCAGGTCCGGTCTACCACCGAGAAACTGTATCGATCTTTGTGCCTGTTCGACGAACACACCTGGGGCTCCAGCATGAGCGCGGCGCTTCCTTATAGCCTCGATTCCGCGGGACAGTTCAACGAAAAGGCGGGACTGGCCTGGCGAGCCATGGCGGAATCCGATTTTCTGCTGTCGCAGAGGGCGCGGACGCGCATCGCCACTCAGCCTGAAGGCTTATACGTTGTGAACACCGCGGGCGCGCCGTTGAGCGGGTGGGTCCGGTTCGCTGCCGGCGGTTTGCGTGGAGATTTCGTGTCCGTTGAAGACGCATCGAGTGGCGACCGCCAGCCCATCCGCTTTGAAGATGGAATGTCGCCGTGGACGCGCCCGCAAAGCCCGCAGGACCTCACCGCATGGAATACGGAGGCTGTTTTCGCCGATCGCGTCCCCCGCCGCGTCGCGGCGATTTGGGTGCAGGGTCTCGCCGCCAATACGACTCGCCGCTATCGTCTACTCACCGTGGCGGCCGCGCCGCCTTCATACGCGGGAAGCCCCGATATTCGGTTGGACAGCGACGGCTGGCCCGTCGGAGCCAAGTGGAGCGGCATGGCGGATTCGCTGTTTCTCACCGGATTTGGAAATGTTCTCTCGGAGCAGGTGCGGGGGTTCGCAGGTCGCTGGAAAGCCAAGGACGTATTCAAAGCAGGCGAAGCCGAACGTGCCGGTTTGCGTGCGGAGGCGTTGGAAGAGCAGGAAGCGAAGGCCAGCGGCATGTCGCGCTTTGAAGACACGGGTCCGACGCTTATCTACGAGCAGCCGATTTCGCATTCCCGTTTGCGGTGGGCGATCCGCCGTTTGGAGATCTGGAAATCGGAGCCTCGTGTAAGATACACTCTGCGGCTGGACCGGATTTCTTCGGATGAGCCGGAGGCGTTCTTCGTCGATTTCCCGTTGCCCTCGGGCCAGACTCTGCCGCGCCTCAGCAGCGGCGGCGAGGAGTTTGTGCCTTATCGCGACCAGATCCCCGGAACCTGCCGCGACTACTTCGCCTTCGATGGCTGGGCGCAATACGATACGCCGGCCGGTCACTGGCTGTGGTTCAGCCGGGACGCGGCGCTGGTCACGTTCGGAGGGAACCAGTTGCTGGCAAAACGGTCGACCGCTCCCGGCAACCCCGGCCGCGTGATGGCGATGATATTCAACAACTTCTGGTACACCAATTTTCCGGGGAATAGCCACGGCGCGATGGAGTTCCAGTTCGATCTGGTCTGGAAGGCGCCGGGCGATTCGGCCAGCGCCGCCGGGATGGCCGCGGCCGTGACCACTGAACCGGTAGTCGAAATCAATCCCGGCGGCAAGGAAGAACCTTTGTATTTGCGCTGGCTCTACAGGCCATGAAGCGGAAGCCCGTATGAATCCGAAGCCTAGTCTCCGCACCGATCGGATCCTTCGCGAATTGCAGCGCACCGGCTCGGTTTCCATCGACTCTCTCTGTGCGTTGCTGAACGTTTCCATTGCTACGGTTCGCCGCGATTTGCAAGATCTTGAGGAGCAGGGCATGCTGCGGCGTACGCACGGAGGCGCCGTCTCCATCGAGCCGCTGTTCTACGAAGCTTTCCGCCACGATTCGTCGTTCCAGGAACAGATCGAACGCCATGCCGAGGAAAAGCGGCGGATTGCGATGGCCGCCGCCGACCTTGTAGAAGATGGCGACACCATCGCGCTTACGGCGGGAACTACCACCACCGAAGTTGTCCGCTGCATTCGCAATCGCCAGGGAGTGATTGTGGTTACCAGCACAGTGAATGTCGCAATGGAACATAGCAAGCGGACTGACATCGAGGTGTTCGTGACCGGCGGTTTCCTGCGCGGCGATTGGTTTTCGCTGGTGGGCGCGGCCGCGAATTTCGCTATGAGCCAGATCTTCGTGAATAAGGCATTTCTAGGCGTGAATGGAATCGACGCACAGCGCGGCCTCACCAGTGGAAACGCGGGCGAAGCGGCGATGAACCGGGTTATCGTCAATCAGGCGCGGAAGAAGATCGCAGTAACGGACCATAGCAAGCTCGGCGCCATCGCTACGTATCGCTTCGCGGGCGCCGAGGAGCTGGATCTGCTCATTACCGATAGCGGAGCTTCGGACGAGTCGATCGCCCCTTTTGTCGCTCGCGGCATCGAGGTGCGGCGTGTTTAGGGCGCGTGTCAGCGTTGGCCGGGCTCGCGCGAGCGGCGGGGGGAGTGACAGTCGGCCGCAGGTTGGCAACCGGTTGGCAACCTGCCCCACTTACTTTGGAAACGAGTGACTATTCTGCGCACATTGTGGGGAGACAATCCTGGCTGGCGCCAGCGCTGGACGGGCTGAAAGCGGGGACTTTTCGGGTGCGGAACTTACGCATGCTCCGAAGGAGCCGGCTGAAAGCCGGCTGCAGCCAGGATTGGCTGCCCCACAAAGCGGAGAAGTAGGACAGATGCAGAGAGACACAATTTGCGCGGTATCTCCGGCTGGCGCCAGGGCAATTGCCATCGATATCGGTGGCGCCCATGCTGCTTGCGCAGTGGTCGAATCTGGTGCGATCCTCGCCGCGGCGTGCGTGCCTATTCAAGATGCCTCATCCGTCGAGACGCATCTCCCTGTGGTTGCGGACGCCGTCCGCCACGTATTAAAACACGCCGGAATGGCGGCATCGGATTGTGTGGGAGTGGCCCTTAGCTTCCCTGGAATCGTCGATTCGGGCGCCGGCCGGATCCTCTCGACGCCGCAGGGCAAATATGCCGATGCCCGCGGATTGGATCTGGCGCATTGGTGCCGCACATCGTTCTGTTTGCCGCTGCGGATCGAGAACGACGCCCGTATGGCGCTGCTGGGAGAGCGATTCGCCGGCGCCGCGCGCGGGTGCGACGACATCGTAATGATGACGCTCGGAACCGGCGTGGGAGCGGCGGCGATGATGGAAGGGCGGCTGATTCGTGGAAAACATTTTCAGGGAGGATGTTTGGGGGGCCATCTGCCGGTTGTCTGGAACGGGCGCCGGTGCGTCTGTGGAAACGTGGGCTGCGTGGAAGCGGAAGCTTCCACCTGGGCGCTCCCCGAGATCTGCGCATCCTGGCCGAAATACGCGGAATCCGCACTGGCGCTCGATCCGCGAATCGATTTCGAAACTCTCTTCCGGTGCGCCCGCGCCGGCGACGCGGCCGCAGGCGAAATTCGCGACAGATGCCTGCGGATCTGGGCCGCGGGAATTGTCGGATTGATTCATGCATACGACCCGGAGAGAGTGGTGCTGGGCGGCGCGGTGATGGGGAGCGCGGACGACATCCTGCCTTCTCTTCGGAAGCATGTTCATGCGCACGCCTGGACGCCATGGGGAGAAGTGGAAATCCGTGCCGGCGAACTGGGTTCCGACGCCGGGCTCTTGGGTGCAATTCCGCTTTTGAGTGAGACGTGTTGACAGCGGGATGCGAATACGACAAGGCGCCGTACGTGCCGGCGGGGTGCGCCGATGCTTGTTCGGTGGGCTGGGGCGGCATACTGGCGCGCCTTTCCGCCGCGATTGCGCCCGGCCGTTTCGTGCTGTGCGTGGAGTGCTATCCCGGCGCATTTGTATCTGAAATCGCAGCGGCGATTGGAGACCGGCTTCGGCCGGCGGTTACCATTCGCACGGATGAGTGCTTCAAGCCGGCCGCCGAGATTGAGCGGATGCTGGCGCCGTACCTCACCGAGGACCGCGTCTTCGGCAAAACCAACTGCATCGAAATCCTCGACTTCTGCGATCCCGTTAAGTTGCAGGCCGCGCGGCAGACCATCAGCGCAACTGGTGACGGCTTAATCGTGGTGATTGGAACGGGCGCCACGCTCGTTGCCGAAACCTGGGATTGCCTGGTGTACGCCAACATGGCGCGCTGGGAAATCCAGCAGAGGCAACGACGCCACGAAACCGGTAATCTCGGTTCCACCACCGCCGGGGAAACTGCCGCCGCAATGTACAAACGCGGCTTCTTAGTCGATTGGCGCGCCGCGGATCGCTTGAAGATCGGGCTATACGAGGGCATCAATTTTCTTCTGGATGCAAACGACGCGCGTACGCCCAAAATGATTTCGGGCGCCGATTTCCGCCAAGGCCTCGACGCCGTTGTGCGGCGGCCTTTCCGCGTGGTTCCCATCTTCGATCCCGGTCCGTGGGGCGGCCAGTGGATGAGGCGGAATTTTTGCCTTCCCGACGGCCCTCCCAATTACGCCTGGGGATTCGATTGCGTCCCGGAGGAAAACAGTCTGCTGCTCGGTTTTGGCGGGGCGCGTATTGAAACGCCGGCGATAGATCTGGTGCTTCGGAATCCCAGAGAGCTTCTCGGGGAGTACGTATATAAGCGGTTTGGCGCCGAGTTTCCTATTCGCTTCGATTTCCTCGACACCATGGACGGGGGGAACCTTTCCTTGCAGGTTCATCCGCTGGCGCCGTTCATTCGCCGTCATTTCGGAATGGCTTACACACAGGACGAGAGCTACTACTTAATGGAGTGCGGCGACGATGCCCGCGTGTTCCTGGGACTCAAAGAAGGCGTAGATGCCCATGCGTTCGCCGCGGATTTGCGGCTTGCCCAGAGCGGGGGGCGGCCGTTTCCGGCGGAGCGGTATGTCAATGTCCGGCCGGTGCACAAACACGATCACCTTCTTATTCCCGCGGGGACCGTCCACTGTTCGGGACGTAACTGCGTGGTTTTGGAAATCAGCGCGACCCCTTATATCTTTACTTTCAAGCTATGGGACTGGGGGAGACTGGGACTCGACGGAGAGCCCCGGCCAATTCACCTGAGCCATGGCCTTGAGAACATTCAATGGGACAGGACGAGCAAGTGGGTGGAGCGCGAGTTGATCAACCGTGTGAGACCTGTCGCGGAGGGGGAATGCTGGCGGGAGGAAAGCACGGGACTGCATGAGTCGCAGTTTATCGAGACCCGGCGCCATTGGTTCACGGGGCCTGTCTTTCACGACACTCACGATACAGTGAACGTCCTCAATCTGGTCCAGGGGAGATGCGCGTTGGTAGAGAGCCCGCTGGAAGCGTTTGATCCTCTGATTGTGCATTATGCCGAAACGTTCATCGTTCCAGCGAATGTTGGGCCTTACGTGGTTCGGCCGGTTGGTAACTGCCGCGAGTCTTGCGCCACTGTCAAAGCCTATGTCAGGAAATGAAGGAGCAAGGGCGCTGACCAGTTCTCCAAGGCTCTACGTCTATGGAATTACCGCGGTCGCGGCTGTTTCCGGCTTGCTTTTCGGTTTTGACACAGCGGTCATTAACGGCGCACTCGTCTTCCTGCGGGAACAATTCCGGCTATCGGATGGCCAGACCGAAGTAGCGGCGGGAAGCCTCTTAATAGGGTGTGTATTTGGTTCGAGCGCCTCCGGAGGACTCACAGATAAGTGGGGCCGTAAGAGAGTGCTGCTGGCGGCGGCGATGTTGTTCTGCCTCTCTTCGCTGTGTACGGCACTGCCGCGAAACCTGACTCAGTTCGTGGCAGCGCGCTTTGTTGCCGGCCTGGCCATTGGAGTGAGCTCGGTGCTGGCGCCGATGTATATCGCGGAGGTGTCTCCAGCGGGCATCCGCGGCCGGCTTGTCACTCTGAACCAGATGGCGATCGTTACCGGAATCCTGGCCGCCTACTTTGTGAATTGGCTCTTATCGGGTCTGGGCGCGGAAAGCTGGCGTTGGATGTTCGCCAGCGCCGCCGCGCCGTCATTGGTTTTTTTCGTAGCTTTGCTGCGTATTCCCGAGAGTCCCAGATGGCTCGTCAGGCGCGGCCGCCAACAAGCGGCCTTTGGAGTTCTGAAGCGCATCGGCGGGGAGTTGGCGGCCCGCCGGGAAATTCTGGAGATTAGCGCCAGCCTGACCAAAGAATCAGGCTCCTTCCGCGACTTACTCGGCAAGAGTTTGCGCCGTCCGCTGTGTATCGCTATCGCGCTCGCTGTGCTGTCTCAGGTAACTGGCATCAACACAGTGATCTATTACGGCTCGATTCTACTCAAAGAGCACGCGGGCCGTTCCAGCGCCTCTTCCGCGTTGGGGGCGAATGCAATTATTGGCCTGACGAATTTCCTTTGCACGATTCTGGCTACGCTGGTGATCGACAGAGTGGGACGCAAGGCGCTGCTGTTATTTGGCTCGGCGGGTATGGGCGTATCCCTGACGATGCTGGCTATGGCTTTGGGAATTTCGCCGCCGCCGGGCAATCTGATTGTCGGTTTGTTGCTGGCATACGTAGCCTTCTTTGCGGTGAGCCTCGGTCCGGGGACTTGGGTGTACATTGCGGGGTTGTTTCCTACAGCGGTGCGCGGACGCGCTATGTCTCTTGCCACGCTGAGCCTGTGGCTGGCCTGTTTGGCCGTAACTCTTTCGTTCCTGACGCTGGTCCGGATTCTCTCGGCGGCGGGAGCGTTCTGGGTATACAGCGGACTGTGCTTCGTCACCTTCGGATTTGTGTGGTTTTGGGTTCCGGAAACTAAGCGGCTTTCGCTGGAAGAGATTCAGTTGCTTTGGGCGCCTCGCGGACAGAAGACGTAAAGTGAAACGGAAGTCGCGGCGCACGCGAGAAGAAATCTTGCAGGTATGCGAGAAAGTTGAACATAGAGAGGCAGGGTAATCGAGACAGAAATCCGCACAGGGCATCCGGATCTCGAAGGCGTGCCTGGCGTTGCCGTCTGCTCGGACGCTTATCTCGGGCGTGCATCGGACGCCGCGGCGAAATGCCTCATTCGCCGCCCGGCGCGCGTCGGCAATCCACGCGCCAGCCCGAAAGCGCCCTCGCGGCGAATCCCTAATGCACCGCTGCCCGGGCGGGATCGTTTTTCGGGGTAAGACGTCTCCAAACTCTAACGAAGTACGCCGTTAAACGCAGGCTTGCCGAAAGCTCACCGAGTATTGCGAGAGACACCCCATCGAGTCTCGCCGATACAGTGACAGCGGCGCTTCGAAACCGCCGCGCAGAATGCCATCCCGGATGCCATCCTGCCCCACAACGGCTGTCACTCAATTACGCGAAGCTCTTTACGCGTTCCGAGGATTCATCCGGAAAGCGAACTCTTCGTGTTCTGGACAGCCGCAAGAATTCCTGCGGGATTCCCAGCGGCTATGGCTTCGCCGAGCGCGACAAGATTTGCGGCAATTGAAACGGCTCGCCGCACATCATTCAAGGTAGCGATTGCTTCACGGGCTTGACCCGTGATTTTGACTATCTGAGCGACGGTCTGCTGAAGATCCTGCAGGGTAAGCTTGATAGCCACCCCGGTAAAATCGTCCGACTGATTCGCGAGCTTGTATTGAAGGCTTTTCAGCGCTAAGACATCATCGTTTGACAGACTTTCTCCACTCTGAAACCGATAGTCGCTAACGGCTTCCGAGGCCTTCAGAAACTCGTCCGCCAAGGCGCGCGCCTGATCTTCAGTAAGCTCTGGCATCACATTTCTCCAGTATTCAGAATGCTTTCCGATAATCCCCGATGAGGCTTTGGATAGAGCCGGTATACGGTGCAATCGTCCGGATTACCTCGCTTGTATTCCAATGGCTGGCTTGAGCCGCAAGGACCTTATGTCCATCGCGAATCTTTACCAGGATTTCCTCGAAATCGCGCGCCGCCGCCCTCTTTTGGTTCAAGATTTGGAGATCGCGCCGCCAGTACTCTTGCAGCACAAGGGCAACCGCAGAATTTTTGGCCGGGTCTGCCTGGATGGCATCTCTGTAACGCGACCGTAGCGCGTTCTCCTCATTCTCCAGAACGCGGGTATAGTCCTCGCGGATAATCTTGCCAAGTCCATCGCACAGCACGCCAATGTGAACGTCGGCTGCCTTCAAAGCCTCGGCGAGTTTCTTGCGTTGGTATCCACTGGTTGCGGCATCCGCAAGGAACTTCGCCAACCCTCCGGCGGCCTTCACTTGAGATACCTGGAACGCTCCCACGCTCTGCATGTTAGAGGCCAAGGAATCGATCTGCTTGTCGTAGGTCACAATCTCATCGGATGCCAACTCGTTAAGAGCGTTGAGGTAATTTGTCAGCACACGAAGGGTGGCCAGCAACTGGGGCTCAAGATCCGAAAGACTTTTGCAGGCCGCGCCGGCCTGCTCGTCCACATCCGCAATTTCGCCGACCGGGCGAGACGCTAACTGCCTTCGAATGCATGATTCGGCCAAGTCTTTTACGAGTGGTGGAAACTCGATCGCCGCATCCTTCGCGACGGCGGTGAATTCGCGGACGGCCTCTGGCGGTGCGCATCCGGCCAGAGCGAGCAGGCAGGCTGCCAGCCAGCAAATTTTTGGGCTCCGGAACATTAAAACCAAGATAACTCGCGGCGCGGCCTTTGGCGAGCCTTTTGATTCATCCCGGCGAAATCATCATTTGCGCTTGGGATTGCGGTGGACCGTTTCTGGCAGTCGCTTCATTCAGTGCAATTGCAGCCTTGCGGCAGCGAGTATCGCGCGTAAGATGTGGGCGGCCGCCGAGCTACAGACGGTTCCTTCGGGAGTGTCTCTTGCGACACAAACCGACGGGTGCGGAAATGAAGAGAGCCGGCTGAAAGCCGGCTGCAGCCAGGATTGGCTGCCCCACAAAGCACGGCCTCAATGCGAATCGGAGGTTCGAGCCTCCCGGACCATCTCCACCAGAACCGCTCTGGCTTCATCCTTGCTCCCGGCTTCTCGCGGAAAAGCCACGCGCCGCCCATGCACTCTGTCGCCGGTCTTCAGACGGAGATGGAATCCGAGGCGGTCCACGGCAGTCATGAAAGCTTCATCGGCGGCTTCGCCCGCAAACCGGCGGGCGATCAGTAGCAGAGCATCCGGATGATCGGCATTCATGTGCCGGATGATTTCCTGCGCCGTTTCGGCCAGAGGATCGGGCCGGGCGCTGGCGTATTCCTCAGCCGCTACCCAACCCATCACGCCGAAGCCGCCGATGAAGTAGACACTCGATACCTCCAGCCTGTGAAACGCGAAGTCCGTGTACTCCTGCCAATACTTTGCGTTCTCATGGCGGGAAAGATACAGCTCGCGAACCTCCGCGGCCGGCGCTGCCGCGGCCGTGCCCAGGAGGGTGACGCGGGCTGCCCCCAAGGGGTCGCCGGAAGAATCCGGTTGAGCGATCAGCAGGCTGGCGCGCGCGTCCTGGTGCAGGTTCTGGGTGTGCATGGCCATGCTGCTGATGAACAGGACCGGGCGGCCGTGATCGTCAGCCGCGTACGGCATCACGGAGCCGAACGGAAACCCCGCGAACTTCCGTGAATGCGTGGACAGGCTGCCGGTCCGGGCGAGCGAAACCAGAGTGCGTGCGCGCTCTGCGAGCGAGGGTTCGAGAATATCCGGAGCGGCGGGTCCGGGGCCGGCATGCTGGCGAGTAGACACGCTTCTATGTTAGCGAAGGCCGCCGATGGTATCCGGCAGCGGTGGAGAGTCACCGGCGCGGCGGGTGTCAACGGGGCTGTCAACTCCACTATCGGCTTGTTGCGAAAAAAACGGGACATCTCGACGCGGCGCTGGTGGAGCGAAGCGCGTTCGCACGAGTGTGAACGCTGCACGCATGAGTGCGGCGCATGAGTGCGCGCGCCACGGAGTTAGGGCCGAAGAGGCGGGCTTAGATTGGCAACACAAGCCACCAAGCCGTCGATGGTGTACTCGGGCGCCTCGACAGTTACTTCGATGCCTAAGTGGCGCGCGGCTTGCGTGGTGATCGGGCCGATGGATGCTACTCGCACGTTGTGCAGGAACTCCACGCCCGCGGCGGCGGCGAAGTTTTGCACCGTGGACGCGCTGGTGAAGGCGATCCAATCGGGCCGGTGCGGCGCGCTGAAGATTTCGCGCGCCCGCTCCGGCGCCGATTCCGGCATGACAGTCCGATAGGCTTCTACCACCTCCACCACGGCGCCGCGGCGCGCAAGTTCCGCCGGGACCAGGTCGCGCGCCACGGCCGCACGCGGCAGCAGGATGCGCTTGCCGGCCAGATCGTGATTCTGCAGGGCTTCGAGCAGGCCTTCGGCTACGTACTCTTTGCCCATCACATCGACTTTCAGATGCAGGGCTTCGATGGCCGCGCGCGTGGCGGGGCCGATGGCGCATATCCTGGCGCGGAGCGCGCGCAGGTCGGCGGCGGAACGGTCCAGGCGCTCCAGGAAGAATTTCACGCCGTTAGCGCTGGTGAACATCAGCCAGTCATATCCGGACAGGCGCTCGATGGCGCGGTCGAGCGGGGCATAATCGGCGGCCCCGCGGATCTCGATGGTGGGCAGCTCGACGGTCTCCGCGCCCAGCGCCGCCAGCTTCGACGCCAGCGCGTCCGCCTGCGCTTTCGCTCGGGTGATGACGATGCGTTGGCCGAAGAGGGGCAGGCGCTCGAACCAATTCAGCTTCTCGCGCAGACGCACCACTTCGCCTACGACGATGGTGGCGGGCGGCTTCATCTTATTCCGCTCGATGAGCGCCGGCAGCGTGGCCAGCGTGCCGGTGAGCGTTTCCTGGTCGGGCCGCGTGGCCCAGCGCACGGCCATGGCGGGCGTATCGGGCGCGCGTCCGCGCTGTATCAGCTGACGCGCGATCTGCGGAAATGTGGTGAGTCCCATGAAGATCACCAGCGTTTCCGACATGCCGACGCGATCCCAATCGATGGCGTCCACGGCGTGGCCGGTGACGAAGGTCACGGCCGAAGTATGCTCGCGGTGCGTCAGGGGCACGCCGGTGTAGGCCGCGATGCCGAGGGGCGTGGTGACGCCGGGCACGACCTCGAACGGGATGCCGGCATCGGCCAGCGCTTCGGCCTCTTCGCCGCCCCGCCCGAAGATGAACGGGTCGCCGCCTTTGAGGCGCACCACGTTCCAGCCGCGGCGGGCGCGCTCGATGAGCATGCCGCAGATTTCCTCCTGGGTGAACGCGTGGACGGATTTCTTTTTGCCGACATAGATGCGCTCGGCGTGCGCGGGCGCGAGAGCGAGCAGCGCCTCATTGGCCAGATGGTCGTAGAGGACGGCGTCGGCTTGTTGCAATAGGCGGCGGCCCTTGGCGGTGATGAGCTCGGGATCGCCGGGGCCGGCGCCGATCAGGTAGACCTTGGCGGTGGTCATGAGAGAACCCCGGTGGGACAGACCATCGCCTTTTGTGGTCTGTTGGGATGGGCGTTCCGCCCGCGAAACTTCATGAAAAGCCCGCCGAGGCGAATAAATCGGGAACAGAGGGCGAACAGAAGGCGGGGTTTTTCGACCCTGTCAAGCCTCGCTAGAGTACGGCAGGTTGACAGACGACAAAAAACGATCGTCTGTCCCACCTCGGACTTGCAGCCAGGATTGGCTGCCCCACAATTTGCGCGGACAATCATTGGAATGCGGCTTCCAGGATGGCGCGCGCGCCTTCTTCGAGGAGCTTCGCTCCCAAGGCGGCGCCGATGGCTTCGGCTTCCGCGGCCGGGCCTTCCCGCTCACCGCGGACTACCGCCGAGCCGTCCGCGGCGATCACCAATCCCACCAGATGGAGCCGCGCATCGGTGACCGTGGCGTGCGCTCCGATGGGAACCTGGCAGCCCCCGCCTAACGCGCGCAGGAACGCCCGCTCGGCTGCTACGGCAGAATGAGTCGCGGCGTGATCGAGCGCGGCGCACGCATCCCATCCGGCGCCGCCAGCGCGCGTTTCGACGGCCAACGCGCCTTGCCCCACGGCGGGGCACATGACTTCGTCTGGCAGAATCTCCGCGATGCGAGCCTCCCAACCGAGGCGCTTCAATCCGGCGGCGGCGAGCACGATGGCATCGTACCGGCCTTCGTCGAGTTTGCGCAGGCGCGTGTCGAGATTGCCGCGGATCGATTCGATGGCTAGATCGGGACGCAAGCGCCGCAACTGCGCAGCGCGGCGGAGCGAGCTGGTTCCCACCGTCGCGCCGGTGGGCAGATCCGCCAGCTTGCGGCCCACTACGGCGTCATGCGGATCCTCGCGTTCGGGCACGGCCGCGAGCGCGAGACCGGCGGGCAATTCCGTGGGAAGATCTTTCAAGCTGTGGACGGCCAGATCGGCGCGCCCATCGAGCAGCGCCTCTTCAATCTCTTTGGTGAATAAACCCTTCCCCCCAACCTGCGCCAGCGGGACATCGGTGATTTTGTCGCCGGTGGTTTTGATTATCTGAATGCGGCACTCGTGTCCCAGCGCCGTGAGACTCTCGGAAACCCAGCGGGCCTGCCAGAGTGCGAGTTGCGAGCCTCGGGAAGCGATGGTGAGCGGCATCAGTCCTGAAGATGAAAAGCCTTTCGAATGGCGGCGACCACGTGCTCGCCTTCGGGCTTGCCGGCCTGCAGCCGCAGTTCGGAGATGGGTCCGTGCGCCACCTTATTGACGATACCGCGCGTCAGGGCTTCCATGGCCTCTTCCTGGCGCGGCGTAAACGGCCCGTACTTGCGGCGCACCTTGTCGATCTCCGCGGCGCGTATGCGCTCAAGCTGTTCCTGAATCTGCACGATGGCGGGCGCGACTTCGGCCACTTTGAGACGCGCCATCATGCGGTCCACTTCTTCGGTCACCAGGATCTCGGCGCGCTCGGCTTCCTTGTGGCGCTCGCGCAGATTCGAGTTGACCACTTCCTGCAGGTCGTCGATATCGTAGAGGAAGACGTTGTCGATCTGGTTCACGGCCGGGTCGATATTGCGCGGCACGGCGATATCGATGAGGAACATGGGCTTGTTGCGCCGCGCGGCGATGACGCGCTGCATGTCTTCGCGGGTGAGAATATAATGCGGCGCGCCGGAGGAGGCGATCACGATATCCATCTCGGGCAGCATGCTCACGAA